>MDTA01083602.1_pt1 | contig 13795 bp, 11 predicted proteins | sample 811151 | NCBI WGS metagenome assembly MDTA01 (sample SAMN05326648, study PRJNA326480) | marine metagenome | isolation source: seawater | place: Indian Ocean: South | collected 2010 | reverse complement strand
CTGGAGCGACCATCTCGGTGATCATTTGTGCCAATACTTGGGTAATTCTGGTAGTCCTACCAAAGGACGGGAGGGAAACGCCCATCATGGAGACCCGCTAAATCGCAGTTTTCCGATGATCAGCCACCTCGGGAAAATGTGTTCGAATGTAATGGGCGGAACCAACTCCCAGCGTCGCCAGGGATTAGAGGCGGTTGGCATCACTTTCTTCGGCGATGGTGGCTCCAGCACGGGCGAAATTCACGAGAGCCTGAATCTCGCGAGCGTACTGAATTTGCCGGTAATCTTCGTTATCGAGAACAATCAGTACGCTTACTCCACACCTATCAAAGAGCAGTATGCGGGGGAACTAGTGGATCGGGCCGCCGGCTACGGCATGAAAGGCATTTCCCTGGATGTGGCCAATCTGGAGGAAAACCTGCCCATCTTCTGGGACGCCATCGAGGAGACGCGGGAAACGAGCCGACCCATGCTCATCGAAACCCACTCGCTACGACTGCGCGGCCATGCTGGCTATGATACTTGCGATTACATCGACCCGGATACCGTAGAAAAGTGGATACAAGAAGATTGCCTTCCCAATTTCAGAAAACGCCTCGAGGCGAAAGGCTTCGGATCTCGATTGGACGAAGAAGACGCGATCCTTAAAGAATTTGTGGATACGACGCTGGCTAAATCGATCGGACTTCCTCCTTGCCAGTCAAAAGGGCTGCTTGAGGAGGTCTATGCTCCATCGCGGACATCGCCTGACTGGAAGGACGAATCCGACGTTGAGGCGCCCACGCTCACTTATGCCCAGGCCCTCAACCGTGCTCATCGAAAAATTTTGGAAGAGTCGCCCGAGTCGCTAATCATGGGACAGGATATTGCCGACTATGGAGGCCCTTTCAAAGTCACCGAGCATCTGCACCGGGATTTTGGTCGAGAACGCATTGTCAACATGCCCATTTGCGAATCCGCCATGGTCGGCTACGCAACTGGATTGGCGATCACCGGACATCGGCCCATCGTGGAATTCCAGTTCGCGGACTTCGCGGTCGATGCCACGACCCAGATCACTCTAAATGCCGGCACCTACCACTTTCGCTCCGGGGCTAAGGTACCCATGGTGTTGCGATTTCCTTGCGGCGGCGGACTGACGTTCGGTTCTTTCCACTCCCAGGATCTGGAAGCGCTCTATCTGCACCTTCCCGGATTGAAACTCATCTATCCAAGCACGCCGCAAGATGCCTATGACGCCATGCTGGCCGCCTACGAGGACGATAACCCGGTCCTCATATTCGAACATAAGAAGCTTTATCGCCTACTAAAAGCTCCCGTGAAATTCAATTCCGACTATCGAAACGTCTGGCAACCTGCCCTCAGACGTAAAGGGGATTTCGCCACGGTAGTCTCCTATGGTGAAATGACGCTCTGGACGAGCGAAGCTTTGCACTACTTAAAGGAGGAATACGAACTCGATTGCGACCTTTTCGATCTCCGAGCCCTCGCTCCGCTGAACCTCGACCGCATTCGGGAGTCTGTATCCAAAACTGGGAGGTTGGTGGTCGTTCATGAAAGCCGTCGCAATGCCGGCTTTGGAGCCGAGCTCGTTTCCCGAATTACCGAGAAACAATTTTTCGACCTAGAAGCCCCGCCCCTTCGCATAGCCTCGCAAGACATGCCTATACCGTTTGCACCCGAACTGGAAGCCGACTACCGGCCCGATACAGATAAAATTCTGAATACACTGATCGACTGGATCGAAACCGACTAATCGCATGCCGGAAACGAAAAAAGGACTTCTGGACTGGGGCGCGATCGAACTATTCGCCATGGATGTTGATGGCATTCTCACTGATGGCTGCATCTATCTCTCCTCGGACGGTACGGAGGCAAAACGGTTTTCTATAATAGACGGGCTAGGCCTCGTGAGATTGCGAGAAGCAGATGTCAAACTAGCCTGGATTTCAGGCCGCGCTTCGGAAGCCACCAGTCGTCGAGCCGAGGAATTGAAAATCGAATACGTTGTCCAGGGCGAGAAGGACAAAGCGAAAGCCTTGCAAGGGCTCCTCGAGCGACTCGGGATCGAAGCTAAAGTAGCCATCTATATGGGCGATGATTGCATCGATGCTGAAGCCATCCGACAGGCCGGGATCGGAGTCACCGTTCCGGAAGCTCAAATGGAGGCGATCCAAGCCGCTGATTTTATCACTAATCGACCCGGTGGAAACGGCGCTGTGAGAGAAGTATGCAACCATATCCTGACTGCGCGTTCCCAGTAAGGTAAACTAATGCGGTAATCTCCATGAAGTCCTCTCCGCGTAAGAACAAACGTCCCTTCCTCGCGCTTTTGCTACTGTGCGGGACCCTGCTATTCGCCCAAACGCCCAACGCCCCCATTACCAATTTCAAGTTGCCGCTATTCAACGATGCCGGCTACCGGACAGGTTACTTGCGCGGCGACCAAGGGATCTATCTCAATGCTAGCGAAGCTCGAATTCTAGGAATGGTCCTCAATCAGTATTCTGGCGACGAACGCGATATTGTCACTGGAACAATGGAAAGCCCTGAAGCCCTGTTTCGCTTCGACAAGAATGGAAAAAGCACGGCCTCCGGGCCCGGAGCCATCTCCCTGGAGAACGATACCTTCCGCCTTACCGGGGAGGATTGGATTTGGCAGGAGCGCAATAACCAGCTAATCATCAACAAAAAAGTGAAAATAGTCATCTTCGACGAGATCGGAAACGTCATCAAATGAATCGCTCCCTGCTCATATCGTGCCTAACCCTTGTTGGGCCTGCTTTGGTTAGCGGGCAAGAGGCTGCTTCGGGCGAAGCGGATCCCAATCTTTCCTATACGGGCAAGCCACTCGTGCAAACGGAAATTGAAGCGGAAACGCTGGAAGCGGAAATCACTGAGGACAAAGGCTACCTCATTGGTCGCGGCAGCGTAAAACTGACAGCCACCAATCTTGAAATTACCTGCAACCAAATCGAAGTATTCACGGATGTGAAGGACAAGGATGGCAACGACACGCTTGGCGAGCTCAGTTCCATCCAAAAAATCATCGCAACGGGAAACGTTAAAATCGTACAGGAAGAACGAATGGCGACGTCCGGACGGGCAGAGGTATTTCCCAACGAGGATTTCATTCTCCTAGATGAAGACCCCATCGTGTACCAGAATGACATCACGATCGACGGGACAGGGGCCCAAATGCGCATTCTGCGAGGCAATGGGCGCGTGGAGCTAATCGGGGACACCAATAATAAGATCCGAGTAACGGGTCGTCCCATCGAGGACTTCGGCTTTGAGGAAAACGAGGATTCGATTGTTCCACCAGAAGACGAACCTGTAGGCGATTCCAACAACGAGGAAGAGGAATCCCCTGGTTCGGAGAAAGGAAACAACGAGGACGATCCAGAGGCCGCCGAGCAAAGTGATGAGTGAAACCCCCACTAAAGAAGTCGAGGAAGCCGAAGCGCAACCTGCCGAAGAGAACAAGAAAGAACCGCACATTATCGAAGCTCGGGGCTTGGTAAAAACCTATGGCAACAACACAGTCGTCAATGGCGCCAGCTTGGATATCAATACAGGCGAAGTAGTCGGGCTCCTCGGACCCAACGGGGCGGGAAAGACTACGACCTTCTATATGATCGCCGGTTTGGTCGAAGCGACGCGTGGCTTCGTTCTGCTCAACCGGAAAACGATTACTCACTTGAAAGTCCACCGCCGGGCGCGGCTAGGAATCGGCTACCTGCCGCAAGAGCCGAGCGTTTTCCGCAAGCTATCGGTATGGCAGAATGTGCAAGCCGTCGCAGAGACCTTGCCGCTGAACCGCCGCCAACGGAAAGGCCTCATCGAAAGCCAGCTTTCCGATCTCGGACTGCTCTCGCTGGCCAGACAAAAAGCCTACACCTTGAGTGGCGGAGAACGGCGCCGACTGGAGATCGCCCGTTGCTTAGTTACTCAACCTGAATTCCTGTTAATGGATGAGCCTTTTGCCGGAGTTGATCCAATCAATGTTGCAGAGGTACAGAAGATCGTATTGGCGCTCAAAAGTCGAGGTATCGGAATTCTCATTACGGATCACAATGTTCGCGATACGCTGGCGATCGTCGATCGAGCCTACCTGATCCATGAAGGCAAGGTCTTGACCAGCGGCGATCGCGACTTTTTGCTCAACGACCCCCAGAGCCGCAAGTTCTACCTTGGCGAAAATTTCAATATGTAGAATAGGCTATAAAACCAACTGCTCCACAATTCCTAAAAAGCCACTTCTCGATGCCCTCTTCCAAGCCGGTTAAAAAAATCGACAGCCTTTCTGTTCGGGACTTCATGAACGGGTACGCCGATCATCTGAAGCTGGAGCTCGTTGCCGGAAAGCGTGGTCTAAGGCGAGTTATAAGAGAGGGCAGCGTCAATCGGCCCTCGCTAGCCCTAACAGGATTCTATCGGTACTTTGCCAACAAGCGACTCCAGGTACTCGGGGCATCGGAAATGACCTATCTTCGGAGCTTGGACGAAGACATGCAGCGGAAGCGGCTTTCCAAATTAATTGAACACACGATTCCCTGCCTGGTTATCGCTCGCAACTATCTGCCGCTGCCCGTGATGACAGAGATTGCCGAGACTCGCGGACTGCCAATCTTGCGGACCTCGATGATCACCATGAACTTCATCAACGCAGCCACCCTGGCTCTCGATGCTGCTTTCGCCCCTTCGACCACAGAGCACGGGACGATGATGGATATCAAGGGTATGGGTACGCTTATCCGAGGAAGCAGCGGTATAGGAAAAAGCGAATGTGCCTTGGCTCTGATCGAACGGGGGCATAGTATCGTTGCCGATGATATCACTCGTATCCGATTATTGGATGAACGAGAGTTGATTGCATCCAGCATGGAGCTTAATCAAGGTCACATGGAATGCCGCGGAATAGGGATTATCAATGTGGGAGAGATGTTCGGGGTGCGCAGCATTCGCCCAGAAAAGCGTATTGATCTTGTGGTTTCACTTATGGAGCTGACACCGGATGCGAATGAAGATAGGACAGGATTGGACCAAGATTACTTCACGATCCTCGGAATAGACGTTCCCCACATTGAAATCTATGTCCGCCCCGGACGAGATATCGCCCGAATTGTCGAGGTCGCTTCTATGGTACAAGCCTTGAAACGACTCGGTCATGATCCTGCCAAGGAATTCAATGATCGCCTGATCGCCAAGATGGCGGAAAAAAAATAATTTCTTCGCAACTCCGCCGTTTCTGACAGCCATTGATGCCAGCCACAGATCGTCGATTCACGAATCTTGCATCCTTAAACAGCTGCCATTTAGAGAGTTCCGCGCGAGAATAATGAGCTCTTCCGAAGCAAGGTTTTTGCACAAAAACTTATGCGCATCGGATTGTTAACAAGTTGTACAAAACTAGGGCTTGAGAATTGCGATTCTCTTTACGTTACTGTTACAACAATTCCTTTATAAAACGCGTCCCCCGCCATCTGTTGACACCTTGAATTCCCAATCCGAATTAGCCACTTTTCGCTCCCCGATAACTTCCTGAATACCAACGACTTGAAGATGCGTCAAATTCGAACGCCTCTGACAAGCCCGTTGAACTCTTTTTTTAATGGCCAATTTTTTCGGAAACCAAGTTGGAGACAATCAGCGCGCCACCGCCTTCATCAACAATGTGAATAACCGCTAACGTTTCTAATTTATTTCAATGCCGCAGGTTTCCGATCCCACACAAATTTGGGAAAAAGTTAAAGTAGAGCTAACTGAACTCCTTCCCCAAGATATTTTCGATAGCTGGTTTGCTAGCGTAGATTGTCTCGAGGCTAACGAGTCTGCTGTGGTGCTCCAAGTCGCCAACGAATTCTCCGCGATATGGATCAATGACAATTATCTCGATCTGCTGTCGAAGTCTTTCCAGCGTTTCCTTGGGTATCCTGTGACGATTGCCCTCCAAAATAGAAGCAATACGGAAACTGAAACTGCTCAGGACAACAATCGCATCGCCGAACGTATCGATGGGCGATCTCAGTCGTCGGTAGGCCGCGTAAAGCCAGCGGGCAATTCGCCGGCGGAGACGACTCTAAACCGGCGCAATACCTTCGAGAATTTCGTCATTGGCTCCAATAGCCAGTTAGCCCACGCAGCAGCCATGGCCGTAGCTCATGCTCCTGCCGGCGCTTATAATCCGCTTTTCGTCTACGGCGACACCGGTCTGGGCAAGACCCACCTCATGCACGCGGTTGGTCATCACATCCTTCTCAACAAGCCGGAAGCTCGCATCGCCTACTTGTCATCGGAAAAATTCACCAACGAATTCATTTCCGCGATTCAAGAAAACACGCTGACTCAATTTCGTAAGCGATACCGCAAAGTTGACGTCCTCCTTATCGACGATGTTCAATTTCTGAGCGGCAAGGAACGTATACAGGAAGAATTCTTCCACACCTTTAACGAGCTCTTCGAGCAGCAGAAGCAGATCTTCCTCTCTAGTGATCGCCCAGTAAACGAGATCGCCAAGCTGGAGAACCGCCTCGTATCCAGATTTCAATGGGGATTGGTCACCGATATTCAGGCTCCGGATTTTGAAACTCGAATCGCCATTCTCTGCAAGAAAGCCGAGCAGCACAACTTCAAGGTGCAGGACGACGTGATCAATTTTATCGCCGAGCACATCGTCAAAAACATTCGGCGCCTGGAAGGGGCGCTCATCAAAGTTTGCAGCTACTCTTCGCTCACGGGCAATCCCCTCGATATCGCCACCTGTGAAATGCTTCTGAGTGATGTTCTAATGGAAGCTGCTCGCCAGCAGTTGACCATCGACGCGATTCAAAAGCGAGTCGCTGAATACTTCGAGCTTCGACACTCGGATATGCTTAGTCGTCGTCGGCCCAATCATATAGCCGTGCCCAGGCAAATTGCCATGTACTTGAGCCGGGAGTTGACCAAGCATTCCTTGCAGGAAATTGGAGAAGCCTTTGGCGGTCGAGACCACGGAACAGTCATCCATGCCTGCCGACAAGTGGAGAACCTGGTCGACCAAGACGACACGGTTCGACACAGTGTGGACTACTTGAGGTCCCAGCTTTCCAAGTAAAACCCATTCGGCGCCGCCAGGACCTGCGAGAGGGTTATTGGCTAGGAAAACCATTGCTTCTCGAATTCAATCCTCTTTGAACTAGGAGCATCGATGAATCTTAGCGACGAACAGAAACGGATTATCGCTGAACGCCTAAGTGACGGGGCGTCTATAGCGGATATCCAGAGCTTGATCTCCGGCGAATTCGATGTTGCGGCAACCTACATGGAAACCCGCTTCCTTATCGACGACCTGAATCTCGAATTACAGGACCAGGAGAGGGTTTCCGCGGATCTGAATGCGCACTCTAGTCCGAGCGGCAACTCTGCGGCCAGCGGAGGGGCTGTGCTTGATCAATCCGGCACAGAAACTACACAGGCGGCAGCTTCTGGTGGAGGCGTCACCGTGGATATCGATAAGATAAAAAGACCAGGAACGGCGATAAGCGGCAGCGTAACATTTAGCGATGGCATTTCCGCAAAATGGTACGTAGATCCAATGGGTCGCCTCGGACTCGATCCCGACCAGCCCGATTACCAACCCAGCCAGGAAGATATAGAGACCTTCCAGTTGGAGCTTCAATCGAAAATGCAGGGCCCGGCAGGTATCTAGTTCCCGCTTCGCGAATCTATCAGAGCTAGCAATCCTTCCTCGCTAAGAACAGGTATTCCCAAACTTTCGGCTTTCGATAGTTTCGATCCCGCCGACTCTCCAGCTACCAGATAGTCTGTCTTTTTGCTGACGCTCCCAGCAGCTTTCCCTCCTTTACTCTCGATCAGAGCTTTAGCCTCGCTGCGTTTCATTGTAGCCAGAGTACCTGTAATGACAAAGGTCATACCATCGAAAATCGCATCATCTCCTTCGGGGACTTCCGGAGCCACTGGGTTCATGCCCAGTCTAAAAAGATCATCGACGATGGCCGCATTGGCTTCGTTTTGAAAGAATGCCATAATACCCTCTGCGGTCTTTTCGCCGATTCCTTCTACTTCGATCAGTGACTCGACACCGGCATCCCGCAGTCGAGCTACCGATCCATACGCCTTTGCCAAGTCTTTGGCAGCAGCTGCGCCTACTTGGGGGATTCCCAATCCATGAAGCAATCGCCAAAAATCGTTCCCTTTGCTTTTTTCGATAGCCTCCAACAGATTGTTTGCCGACTTTTCCGCAAACTTTTCCAGACCAATCAGATTATCGAAGGTCAAACGATAGATGTCAGCATAATTGGATACCAAGGTTCGAGCGACCAACTGATTGACTACCGCAATCCCTAATCCCTCTATGTCCATGCATTGTCTGGACGCAAAATGCTCCAAGCGCCCTCGAACCTGGGCCGGACACTCTATGTTTATGCAACGCAATGCCACTTCTCCCTCCAATCTGCGGGTCTCGGATCCGCATTCCGGGCACGTGGCCGGGAACACGAACGGCGCGCTTTCCAATGGACGCTTTTCCTTAACCACTCGCAAGACGGCAGGGATGATTTCACCAGCTTTTTCCACGATCACCGTATCGCCAACCCGCACATCCTTACGCTCCATTTCTTCAGCGTTATGCAAGGTCGCCCGCGACACGGTTGTTCCTGCCAACGTTGTCGGTTTGAGTTGGGCCACTGGCGTGAGCACTCCCGTTCTGCCAACTTGGATCACGATATCCTCCAACAGCGTTTCCGCTTGCTCCGCGGCAAACTTGTAGGCGATCGCCCATCTCGGCGCTTTGGAAGTCTGCCCTAGGATCGCCTGCTCCCTAAATCCATTTACCTTAACCACGGCCCCATCAGTCGGGTAGGGAAAATCGTTTCGCATAGCGTCCAATTGCTCAATCGCCTCCCAAGCCTGGACGGCTCCGTTGACTTTCCAAAAACGCTCCCCAACTGGAAAACGCCACTCTCTTAGCTTTTCGTGAAAACCCCATTGGGTTTCAACGATATCCGGCTGGCAAAAACCAATCCCGTACAAAATGATGTTCAACTGTCGCTTAGCCACTTCCGCGCGGTCCAACATCTTCACCGTTCCCGCGGCCAAATTGCGGGGATTCTTGAACGCTTCCAATCCCTCTGTTTGTCGCTCCGAATTGATGCGATCGAACTCGTCGTTCCGCATGTAAATCTCCCCACGAACCTCGACGATTTCTGGGGCTCCACTTTCCTCGAATGACTTGGGAAGCTCTTCAATCAATACCGCATTGGCCGTAATATCATCACCTTCCGAGCCATTGCCTCTGGTTACCGCACGGACTATTTGACCATTCTCGTAAGTGACGCTAACGGCGACCCCATCGATTTTTGGCTCGACAACAAACTCAGTCGATTCAGATTCCAGCCCTTTTCCAACTCTCTCGACAAAAGCGAAGAATTCATCTTTCGAATACGTGTTGTCCAGGCTCAGCATCGGTAAACGATGCTGATAGGTTTGAAATCCTTCCGATAAGTCCTCGCCAACCTGCCCAGTAGGGGAATCTTCCCTCGCCAATTCCGGATACGCGCGCTCGAGTTTCTCCAGTTCCTGCTTCAGCAGATCGTAATCGAAATCGCTGATCTCCGGATCCGCTTTGCGAAAATACAGTTCGTTGTGCCGCCTAATCTCATGAGTAAGAAAGCGAATCCTCTCTGCCGCCGCGGTTTCATTCATCGGTGTCTATAGAAAGCTCGGGCAATGCAAAGGCAAGGTTCGGATGCGCCAGCCTGCTCATTCTATTTCGGCCAACCTGAGACGTAGTATATCAGAAACTCGCGTCTCAAGCGCTCGACGGTAAAGTCGCCAGTTCCGATACACCCAGATCGCAGTAACAGATCCAGCCCCATCGGCGATCCAATCCCAAGCATCAAACGATCGCAGTGGATTGTAATATTGTATCCACTCGTCTACGACCCCATACAAAAGCGTCAGGGCAATCGCTCCAGCAAACCGGCCCGCGGCCAACAAGCTCCCAGCCAGAAACCGAAACCAGAGAGTCGCCAACAATCCAAACACGAAAAAGTGGGCAATCTTGTCAAAGTGCTCGAACTCAACGCTCGGCGGTCCCCCTTTGTCGAAACTGGAGGCCCAAGCCAAACAAGCCACAACGCTCAAGGCCAATGCCAGCGATCGGACGGAGCGGCTGAAAAGAAGATTCGAATTTGAATGCGAGTTGGACACTCCCGCTAGAATAAATCGACTCGAAAAATGGTCGGGCCACCGAGATTCGAACTCGGGACCTCTTGTCCCCCAGACAAGCGCGCTAACCAGGCTGCGCCATGGCCCGACGATAAAGGAAAGGCTGCAAAATCTGGGGAGCTCTCCAAACGATTACAACCGTTTTTTTGAGATCCACAGCCGCTACTCAATGTACAGGAATTAACTTGATTCTCCTGTTTGAGTTCTGCATACACCTCAATCCTTCGAAACGCTTGCCCAGGTGGCGGAATTGGTAGACGCGGCGGATTCAAAATCCGCTTCCTTCGGGAGTGGGGGTTCGATTCCCCCCCTGGGTACCATTGAAGATCACGTTTACGTGGTCTTTATGTAGGCAGCGGAGGGGAAGCGAACGCCCCTGGGGGTTGGGCTCTTGTGATCATGTCGCTTATCCTTCGCTCGGTAGACGCAGCGCAGCGAAGATGGACAATGCGCAGCATTGGGACGCAGTCCTGAGCAAAGCGAATCATTCCCCCCCTTGGTACCAGCCTACGCTCGCAATGAATTGGACAGCGGCAGTCTGTCACTCCTAAGTCGAGCTTCCCGTTGAAAGTATGGGAGCCCAAATTCTCCGCTTCCTTTTTGTCAAAGAATTCGGATCCTGTATAAAGCTGAACACGGTAGACAATTAAATTGGTCGTTAACCATTGCTCATCAGATACTTAATAAAATTAATCCATCTTATCCCAAAATTTTGAACGTAATCGCAGAAGCTACCGTCTATCTCTATACAATTTATTAGGGTTTTGTTCATTTTTCGTATCTAGTTTGTAGTTTGATAAGTTGAAAAAGCGCCGCTTAGCGGCGCTTTTTCTTTGCCCAAATTCCAGAGAAAACCGCGCTGAAAGAGGGGAAGATTCAGAAATGCGCATAATTATTGAACGTTTTCCCCATCTGAGCGCCTATCCTTTGTAGAAGAGGAAGTTGTAGTTTTTTCTTAAATCTGGTTTGTAGTTTGATAAGTTAGAAAGGGTCCCGCTTAGCGGGGCCCTTTCGTTTTCTATTTTCCCTCTCAAATGGGTTGAATGGGCCAGCTGCTTGGCCAAAGTCACCCCTATGTCAGGCCTCCGGAGCTATTCTCCTCAACTCGATCCAAACTCTCCGACAATTCTCCTATCATCTGAGGAGTCCCGCCATCTAATTGCCGTTCATCGCGCCCATGTAGGCGACGAAGTTTCTGTTATTGATGGACTCGGATCAGAATGGCTGGCTCGGATCGAGAATGCGGACAAACGAGGAACTACACTAGGAGGGATAGAGTATATCGAACACGCGCCCTCATCGACTCGAATCGCCCTAGCTCAGTCCGTTCCAAAAGCGAAAGGGATGGAAAATATCATTCGCAAAGCGACTGAACTGGGTATTCAGGACATCTACCCGATCTTGTCGGAGAGAACTGAATCGAAGGTTCGTGGTGGAGGAAAAATGGATAGATGGCAGACAGTTGCTATCGAGGCAGCCAAGCAATCCGGAAATCCTTTCATTCCAACCATACACGCGGAATGCCCATTGGATCGGTTTCTGGAAGGAGATGCGAAAAAGTATGACCTTCGCCTAATCGGCTCTCTGCAAATGAATACCGAACCTCTCTACTCGAGACTAACAGAAACAAAATTGCCGAATACTCCATCCGGGCTATTCCTCGTAGGCCCCGAGGGCGATTTTTCGGATTACGAGTACTCAATAATCCGTGACGCTGATTTCGTTCCTATCACCCTTGGGCCGCACGTCTTGAAATGCGAAACAGCAGCAATCAAAGCTTTAAGCCTGTTACAGTACGAGTTTTCTAAATTGGCTTCCTAGAAAAACGATACCCTGGCAGTCACCAGGTCATCAAACCACCAGCGTAGGTGAAGCCTGCGCCGACAGAACAAAAAATGATCTTGTCACCTTTTTCAAAGATGCCCTCTTCCGCCGCCCATCCTAGGGCCATGGATACCGATGCAGCCGATGTATTTCCATACTTGCCAACCGTGACGATGAACTTTTCATAGTCGATACCTACGCGCTTGCTAACGGCCTTTAGAATTCTGGCATTCGCTTGGTGAGGAACGATCCAAGAAACATCGTCCTCACTCAAGTTGTGGCGTTTCATTGCGCTTTCGATAATATCCGAGAACGCGAGTACCGCTCGTTTGAATACAACACCTCCATCCAGCTGAATGTAGAAAGAATCCAAATTATCTCCCGATTGGGGAATTGGGTTCATGGCCCCTCCCCCAGTACGGCAAATCGCGTCGGTGAAGCGCGAATCGCCACTTAGTTCGTGCCTATAAAATCGATGTCCTCCCTCTTGAGGGGTCAGTACGGCGGCTCCAGCACCGTCGCCAAAAAGGAATGCCGTTTCATGATCCTTAGAGTTGGTTATCCGCGACAGTATCTCAGCAGTTACCACTAAGGCGTTTTTCGCCGTTCCGCCGGTAATAAATGCCCGTCCCACTTCGAGGGCATACAGCCAGCCCGAGCAGGCGGCGTTCAAATCGAAGGCTAGCGCATTGCCAATGCCCATTTCTTTAGCAAGGGCGCTTGCTGCTCCTGGCACGGGCTGATCCGGAAGCAATGTAGCCACGATCACGGCGTCAATTTCCGATACGGGTAATCCGGCCATTTCCAAGGCCTTGTTGGTTGCCTCGACTGCCAAACTGGTGGCGGATTCCCCCTCGCTAATAACATAACGCTGTTTGATCCCCGTTACCTTCTCGATCTCCTCCGCAGTCTTTCCCGGGAATTCTTTGAGAATCTCTTCATTGGAACGGGCATTCTTGGGAACTGCGTACCCGATTCCAGCTACGCAGACCGTTTCCGTGTCCTTGTTGGCCTTGGCTGGGCCAGCAGGTTCAGAGGTCGTTGAAGAGACTGACCCTCGATAGTTTTGAACATCATCTCCGGTTACCCGCCCCCCTGGGCCGGTTCCCACAATATCGGTAATCGAAAAAAGATCCAAACCTCTTTCCAGAGCCAGTTTCTTGCCCTTGGGTGTCCAGCGAACTGCGTTGTTTTGAGGCGTCGACGATGCAGGCGAAGCCGCCTGCGGGACTTCAGTTTCTGGAGAAGCGATTTCTTCCAATGGGGCCAATTCCGCTTTTTCGACCGAGCTCTTCGATTCCGGTGGGGCATCCTCATTGGCCGATGGATCAATCTTTAGATGACCCAAAGAGGTATCGTCCGTTTCGATCCTTAAAAACGGGGCGCCTACTTCAAGAATGTCCCCTGCTCGACAGCAAATGCGCTTGATGATTCCATCGCAGGGAGATTCGAAATCGAAAATCGATTTGTCGCTCTCGAGCTCCGCCAATTTTTCACCCTTGGCTATCGCTTTCCCCGCCTCGCAAAATAAGTCCACCAGAGTGATCTCATTTACGGTCGCTCCCATGGAGGGGATAGGAACTTCAATCAGTAACTTAGACATGACGAATCTCGGTTTTCAACTCCAATTACCAAAAGAAGGATAATCTAGCGAATGTCTAACCCCATTAACTTACGCTTTTTTCGCCTCCAAGGCGGCTCTGATAAATGCCTGGAACAAGGGATGAGCTTTGTTGGGCTT
>MDTA01209211.1_pt1 | contig 13799 bp, 13 predicted proteins | sample 811151 | NCBI WGS metagenome assembly MDTA01 (sample SAMN05326648, study PRJNA326480) | marine metagenome | isolation source: seawater | place: Indian Ocean: South | collected 2010 | reverse complement strand
GCGACACTTTATTCTCATAACACCAAATGTATCGATCCTATTGCACCAAGGCTGGCTTTCATCAGAGATCCTATTTCTGTGCCTTTAATCGGTGAATTCCCAAGAAGTGGTGAGATTGATTCGCACTCAGAAACAGAGATGAATAAAAGAAAGTATTCTATCGATAATGAAATTTGGATTGAAAAAGCAGATTACGGTAAGCCGATTAGATTGAAGGATCTTTGTGATATCGATGAGCACGGAAATGTAGAGAGCATTGAACGCAGTGATAAACGACAAGTAGTTCATTGGGTTGCAAACGGAACAAACACCGCATTAAGAATTGCAACTAGTGAACAGATTGAGATTGTTCATGGTAAGTTTGAACATAATGACTATCCGGTTGGAACAATCGTTCAACTTGAGAGAATTGGCTACGCAATAATCGAAAAAGAAGGATTACTCATGACTCATGATTGAGAATTACTGGCTCGCCATCATCCGTTACGATGACAAATTTTGGCTTCCAAGCTAGATTTTCCTCTGGAGTTGGATCAACAAGGATATCTAATTCGCAGGCTTTGCCGCAGTTTTCACCTGAGTCAAGGTGTTCTTTCGTTAAAACGCCTAGTATTTTCTCACCGCCCCATACTACAAGAGCATCTACAGATTCCAATCTCAATTTGGCTTCATCAAGTGAATCCTCTGCTCCAATGGTTGAGAAATCCATGGTTGAAGTTATCACATGTAATACTTTAATCCTACCATAGATGGATTCAAAACCATTGACTTATGAGGGTAAATTATGGCAATCGAACGTTTGCTAACCGGAAACCTCGGGTCGCAAGTAAAGGAATTACTGGCGACAGAGGATATTATGATTGAGGCTGTTAGAGATCTAGTCAAGGACGAAATCAAATCATACATTAGAAACAAGGTAGATTCAGATGAAGAATTAAAATCTGAACTCAAAGAGGCAATAACGTATTATTTTAATGCAAAGGCTCGTTCGGTCTATGCCGAATTGAAGGCAAGCAGAGCCGCAGCAAAACTAGGTCTTCGCATATTACCAGATGACCTTCAGGGAGAGGTTGGCGAGGCTTTAGTTGGTTTGTTCGAAAAAGAACTTGGCAACTTACTAGAGAAAGCACTTTGAGCACCTTATCGCTCAATCGGCCACAGTTTTCAATAGGGAAATACCATCCATCCTCCCTCATGGTCAGCGGTAATCACACATCGAGGACACTATTGTTGTGTGTTATTCTATTGTTTGCTGCCCTGCCAATGAGTGAAGCTTCAGCTGAATCCGTTGAAGTCTGTTGTGATTCAAGCCCTGTTGAATTGCACTTGCTAGGTCCTGCTGGGTCTGGGACAATGTCTCCTTTCGATGCTGAATTGATGCCGGACTCTGAGGAAGAGAAGATTACCGATGCTATATCGCAAAAACGAGAAATTGCCACCTGGTCAATTAATCCTGCATGGACAGGAGCTTTCCCCTCATCCACTTGGGAATTTTCTATTCAATATGAAGTAGTAAATGCTGGTGGGGCACAAATTAATGCTTCAGTTATCATTGACATAGCGGGTGAGACTTATGTGGGTTCAACAAACCCACCAGTGCAGTTTCTTCCACCAGGAGAGGGTAATTTAGATATCGACATAAGTGTCGAGTCCGGAGCAATATCATCCTCAAGTAAAATCACAGTTACACTCGAGGTTCAAAGCCTTACACTCACAGTCCCTGGCGCAGATGCAGGGATAACATTCACTTGGGGTGGGGTTGATGATGAATCAACCATAACAGCAGATATACCGTTGGTTGATCTAATTATTGATGAGCCTACGACAGAAGGAATGGAGGTTTATGTCTCAATGGTTGTTGCATCTCCATTTGGGCAGATGACATCCGCACATGCGAACAGTTTGTCAGTGAGTGTAAACAACATTGATTTGTCTGGAGACCCGATTAAAACAAGTAGTGGAGATTATGTTAGGCTTACATGGACATGGAATGCAGATACAGAGGGTGAACAGACAATTCAAGTCCAGGCTAGCATACAATTACAACAAGGGACTCCAATTCTTACAGGGTCTACTGAATTTACAATAAGCACATATGATGATGGTGAAGGTGGAAGTGGCGGATTTTATCCATCAGAAGAACCGCTTAGAACCGATGGCTCTGGTTCACCTCTGGTTACTAAAATTGACATGGTAGTTGATTCAAGTGAGGATTACATAACACTTGAAAGAGTAATTACTCTATCCTTAGACCAAGAGATTGCTTATTGGATGAGATGGGGAATTGACAATATTGGAAACGATGACCCTGCACTTTCTCAGCCTCTTAGAATATTCAAGAGTGGAATGGTTGGGGAAGAAGAAAGAAGAAATCGAATTATCGATGGTGTGGAGAAAAACGAGTTTGAGACCCAGATGGTTAATCTTGCTATAACTTACATGAATGACGGCATGGCAATTGAATTAGAAGAATTAATCGGAACTGATGTTGTTGATTTGGAGAGAATTGCTTTCTCTCTCGACCTCAGAGGAGATAATAGGGTAACACCTCACCCACTCGTTCTAAAAATATCAACATTAGAGATACTAACACAGGATGAGGTTACAAGTCTGATGAGAAATTTCATCAAGATTCAACCCTCACCGATTTGGTCAACATTGGAAATTAATATTAAGATTGAAACTGGTATGATGACTAGCTTAACCGGTGCACAAGTGCAAGGAGAAGATTCTCTTGAACTCAGCCACAGACGAACTTTATTTGGTGAGACAATAGAAATAAGCGCTACAAATCTTGAGCCATCGGCTACTTTCACTGTAAAAGCAATGCCATCAACCAGCATACAAAACGCTCCACTAACACTCTCAATCGGGACAATACTTGTGATTCTTGGCGGCCTATGGTTTACGCTTAGAATTAGTAAGAACAAAAGGCGTGGAGCGATTTACATGGAGACTATATTGATTCCAATCGCATTGGTTTCCCTCTACCTAGCTTATCCTCCATTCACTGTTGGAGTCATTTGTGCAATAACAATAACGATCTGGCTAATTACTGCTGTCGCAAGTCCTACAAAGAAAGGAAAGAAGGCCGGAACTGCGGACATCATACATCCATCAATTGAGTGCCCAGCATGTAGCGCAACGAATATCATAACTAGTGAACAGAGACCGTTGAGACTCCCTTGTGTTGGATGTTCGAGAGTGCTAAAAATCGTAGAATAGCCTAAAAATGGCCTTTCGAAATAAGACTATCAGCCACTTTCCCGCCGTGTAATTTCGCCGTCTCGACGTCCTCTGGCCAACTATTGAGTGCGATGTGCAGCTGACTAGCAATGTCATCTTCAAAGCCAGGCGCTATTAGTCGATGCCAAACTAATTCTTCCAACATCATCGTAGACAATTCAGTTGACCTCAAAGAAGGTAATATGAGTTCACTTATTGCAGAACTCCTTTGTTCAAAATCCATTGTGTCCCATCCCTTTGCTAATCTACTGAGCATACGTTCGGGAAAATTAGGAATCATTTCGATTACAGGATTCTTTACTTCAGGCAGTGACCTAATGTCAATTGATCCTTCATCATTTAGATGGTCTCTAAGTAAAGAATACACCGGATTGTAATTTGTTTCAAATCCTCCTCTCAACCAAGCTCCTGTAATTGCTGTGTGTCGTAATTTGCGAACTCTAATTCCATTTGGCGTGGTTTGATGAGCAATAGCAGCACACAATGCAACGCATTCAATGGAACCATGGTGAGTCTTGTTTGAGGTTTCCAGTTTCATTTCAACAGATAGTGGACTAATAGAGATCAAATGATCTTCTATGTCAAATTTTGATTGCGACTCTCGAAACGGATTTATCATGATTGTTAGACCATCCATCCGCTTTGGCATGTAATCTCCAAATTCCACCTGATGTTTGCGAGGTGGTATCAATTTTCTTTGGTAGTTGATAGATTTGTCGAGAAGGGCAGCCTCTAATTGTGCTAGAGAAATCACACCCTCAAGGTCAGCAGGTGCCACTAATACAACATATTTTGAAGCCAATATTCTATCAGAAACATCGGCGATTTCTGAATTAATTGAAGTGAAAAGATTAGTTTCTAGTAAATCTTTCACAACCTCACCATACAAACCTACGCTGTAAGCGATATATCAAGCAGTGGGATATCACTCGACCATCAGTCTCAACTGGTCTCTCTTGTATTTCCAATCGGATGAAAGACGGCCTTCACCAATGTAGTATTTGGCAAGACGTCGAATCTTAGCTTCAGTAATTTCAAGCGAACGCTTGTTGTGAATATCTTTGTGATTTCCAGATCCTAGATGTTCGATTATTCCGACTGCTTTACGCATTAAATTCATCAGATCTTCCGGATATGTACCCCCTATCCCGTTCTCTGCTAAAACTGCAGAGATTCTCTTACCATTTAGGACGGATCTTACATCAGGAACAGCGTGCTGGTCCCTGAGAATTGTGCCGATAGAAGCGCTGGAATGGCCTTCCTTTCCGAGCTCCACTATCAGTGCTGTTACTTCAGTAGCATCAGTGTTTGACCACTCTGGTGGTGATTCATTGTGTGGCTTGTTGGAGCCTGACTTACCCTTTCGTCTTGCATACATACGTGCCATGTAACATACCTCCGAGCAACTTGGCGACCTGTCTCCTATTCTTAACCACTACGCAAGAAAATAATATGAAAATCAAAGCCTTTGATGCATTTTTGCTAGCCTTCCAGGAGTACCCTTCCATTCCCAAGCAGGAGCTGTTGCCCTTGCTGTTCCAACACATTCTGCTCCTTGCATTACTAACAAATCTTCTCCTGCCCGTATCGAACTGTCAAATGTCTCTAAGTTTGCTAAATTTATGTCACCTTTCCATTTTATTCCTTCTTTTATTGATATGGATTTCAAAGAGTTGTGTTGTTTCAAGTATGGAATTCCAGCTTTGGATATTGAAAAACCTCCTCTTTCAGGCGCCCACATTGCAATTTGTTCACCTGATTTCATAATCTTCCATCTAGGGAATCGTCCCTTGATTTCAGTTCTATCAAGCCAAGAATCATTCTTATGATGAAATCTTGCAACAGAACGGAAATTATCGAGGTTCATTTTTTCACCACCTCTCCTCTTCTTTTGCATATTTTTTGACACAGCAGTAGACAGTAATTCAAGTGCTTCATCGCTTGTTGCCTTGTAACCTTGTCTTGTATCTATAACTGGAATTGGACACTTTAAATCTATACCTGAATGATTGATAACAACTCGATATGAATTATTTGAAATAAGAGCAAGTAACATATTCTGAATTCTTGTCAACTCTGATTCTGCCCAATCTCCTGTAACTGGAATGTCGTAGTAACCTGCTGGCCAAACAGTTTCTATATCCCTTGGAACTAAACCTAGAGGGGAGGTAACCATAACCTCATGAGCTGAGTTATGATTTATTGCATTTCTAAAATACTTATGACTCCTAGATGCTGAATATGGTTTTCGTGCTGAACAGGGCAACAAAATTAGAACCTCATCTAGACTCTCTGGGCGTCTGTATCGATTTTCTATGAAATCAACCCAATCGAGGATTATTGCGTCATCGTGTGATTCTAAATTATTCACCCTCAGGGTAGTCTTGTTTTCGACAACTTGATTGAGGATGCCAGTCTTTTTTGATATTAGTTTGTCATGATTTCTCATATGCTCAATCAGTTTAGGGCTATTTAGAGACTGAGCCTGAGCTAATTCTCTCAGCGAATTATTTTCAAGTGCGAATCTGACCTCGGCCAGAGCACTTTCCCAGTGGCTGAACACTGGCTCAAAATCACCTTTCATCCTAGGACCTGCCCAGGTTAGAATAGCCCCATGTGATTCAGCCTGCTGAGATCTCGTAGTGTCAAACAAATCCACTCCAAACCATGCAAGAACAGCACAATTGTCCGGCCCCCCAATGCCAGGTGTCCACAATAAAGCGCCAGGGAATTTTGTTTTTATGACATGTATGGCTTCAACTAATTTGCCAGGTCTATTTGCAAGTTGCAAGGCATCTGTCAGAACTACCACATGAGGTTTTAACTCTTCAGAAAGTAACTCAGTATCATGGTTCATCGATTGCCAAGAGATGGGCAACAATTGGTCCTTTGAAGCAACTTCCCCTGCATCAGCTTCGTCTAGTGATGGTGGTAATACGTGTCCTATCTTCGCAATTAGTTTGGGCCCATTCTCGGGGTTTTCCCAAGGTGCAAATGGAGCCCTTGATTCCAAAGTTATAGACCGAGGAATCGAACCGTCCCCTGTGGTAAGAAAAGGGGCCCAATTTACGTCAAACTCCTCGACATTGGATATAACAAGCCCTGGTGTGTATGATGCGGGTTTGACTCTGTCACCCAATGCCCACATTCTTGCCATCCTATGACGGGCTGTGACAGTCCTCCCCAACCCCGCCATGATTGACGGGTATCCTATACTGGTCTTGAATGATTTGAAAGCAGATTACCTGATGGGTCTGAGTATGGGAAGATGGATTTGGTGGTTAATGACCACAGTAATCCTTCTTTCCACCACGACAGTAGCAAATCTAACAACACATGCAAATTCAAATGGTATGGCATGGTATGACTGCGAAAATTCATGGGCAAGTATTACCGATTCACAAGGAAATGAGATTGTTAACAGCAGTGATTTTTCAATTTTCATGGAAGAAGGTAACCATACCTTATTTGTAGAAAACATGTCACGATGTCAAGGCATTATCCCAGTTACAGATGATTTGCCAAACTTACGGCCATCTCCAAGTGATTCATTTGAATCGATTAATTTCGTGACAAATCATGAATGTGATATGAGCTGTTCACGCGCAGTAGTCACTGGTGATTTAGTTAATGATAGTGCTGATGTATATGCAATAAATGTCACCGAGTCGGATTTATTGATAATAGAATCGATTACTGCTTCATCAGCTTTGGATGTGCAAATTCACTTTCAGAATTCATCAGCAGAATACGAACTAAACGAAAGTTTCTCTCTCGTTGTTAATACTTCGATTGGCGATAACGAAGGTCGTTTCATTAATGTCGGTCAAACCGGTAGAATAATTTTCAAGATTACAAGTCCATCCCCCGACACTATCTGGATGATGAATCTAGAATTACATGACACAAATGAAACAGTTCCTATCAACAAACTGGATGAATTTCGTGGCATTGGGACTGTCCCATACTCACTAAACATAGGACAATATCAATCTCTTCAAATTATTGAAAGTAAGAATGCTCATAGTGAGATTGACCTAAACATAACTTACAGGTATGTCTATTCTGACATATCATCATCAGCATTTGTAGAATTAAGCCCCGGAGATAGAATTCATGGAATGGACAACATAAAACACGTAGAACTTCGATGGAATTGTAGTTGTAACCATATCTCAAGATTCAACCTTCAAACACATTTTGATGCAGAGTGGGGTATTGATGCTCCTAATCTTAAACCAATATCAGCTTTAAGCGATAATTCGTCTGTTCCGTTGATAGCAACAAATGGTAACGCAGTAGATGGTGAGTTGACCATTCACATGAACGACTATCGAGATATTTTGCGTGTCGAAACATATGGATGGAATGATTCGATTCATAGAATAGAAATCATAGTAGAGGGGGATATTTATGAAATGGAAGTATCTATATGGGAAATGGATCAAGATTCATGGGATATAATTAGCCAAGCATCTTCAACATATTCTATGAATGAAATAGCAGTATCGTTGAACGTTGGCAGAGGAACTCATTTCGTAGTTATAGATCAATACAATAACTCTAATTTTGATTTTACAGATGATGGTGTTATCAATTGGAAAATTAGAGCTAGCACCGTAGTTGTTGAGGAAGGCGAAGAACCTTGGTTCCCTGCATCAGAGGAAGTAAAGGACGCTGCTGAAATATTTTACATCCTCATGGGATTATTACTTATTGTTCCATTCATTATATTCTATATTGTCATTAGAAGAGAAAAGAAGTTTGCAGAAATATTCGCTTCTAAAAATAACCGACTTGATTGGTTAAAAGAAAAATTAGACACTGGAGACTTCTCCCAAACTGAGTTATCAAGAGCCATAAAAGCAGTTGCATCTTTAGAATGGGAAAAGTCATTGGAAGTCTGGGGTGAGCCGGATTTACGTCACTACACATCAGGCATCGATTTTGCCATGTGGTCTTTAGATCAAAGAATTAGTGAGAATGGATACTGGCCAGTATTGATAGGAATAAGGCCCCTTGATTGTGAATGGAGTGTGGCTGGTCTACGCTTCGAATCACCAAATGGTGAAGCTTGGAATATTGAGAGTGTTGAGCCAAAATTACTATCTCGTAATAATGAGGTATTCCTAGATACAATACATAATAACTCAAGATTTTTCTTAAAAATCGAGTTGTCAGGCGAGGGAGAGTCTTTGGATATGCACCTTTCGGGAATTGTTGATGGTCAACCCATGGCGTCAAAGCCACCCAGCACAGTTTACAGAAAAAGTATGTTATCTGAAGAATGATTATTTTCTTCTATCCTCTGCATCATTGATAATTCTATCAATCACATCTGTATCACCAGCGAGTTCATCTCGCAAGTTTTCTAGAGATTTCTTTGTTGCTTTGTTGAATTTCTTAGGCATGTGTAATTTACACAAAATTACAACATCTCCCCTTCCCATTCCCCGGCTTGAGGGAATACCACGTGAGTGAATTGTAATCGTGTCCCCGGAGTTAGTACCTTGTGGAACCTTGATTACCAAATCCTTGTCATCAATATGTGGTAGTGTAATCGTAGTTCCTAGTGCCAAATCTGTATAGCCTAGCGGAAGCGACATTATGAGGTCCATGCCATTTCTTTCAAACCATGAGTGTTCCTGAACTGTAAGTTCTATGAATAAGTCACCAGCTATTCCATTACCAAAGGGTGCAGGTTGGCCTTTGTTTCTCATTCTGAGTCGTGTTCCATCTTGAGCTCCTTTAGGAATCTCAAATCGCAACACTTGTTGTTCGGTTATTGTGCCACCTCCTGAACATTTTTTACACTTGGATGCAAATGTTCGACCTGATCCTGCGCAGGTTCTGCATGCCCTTACAGAATCTTGAACGAAGGGACCAATTTGTTGCCGAACCCTGACTTGACCTGAACCATCACAATCAGAACATGAATTAGTAATACCGTCCTTGGCACCAGTCCCATTACATTCATCACATGAAACAGGCAGTTCGACTTCAATTTCGTCTTTCCCACCAGTTAGTATTGATTGAAGTGTGATTTCGTGCCTCACAAGTATGTCATTCCCTTGACTTTGTGTAGTCCTACGTCTACCTCCTCCAAAAAAGCTTGAAAAGAAATCTCCACCTAATATGTCATCAAGATTGATATTGAAGCCTTGAAACCCATCAGGTCCGAACGGGGAGCCACCAGGAGTATTGTGGCCATATCTGTCGTAGTTCCTACGCTTTTCTGAATCTGATAACACCGCATATGCTTCTTGTATTTCTTTGAACTTTTCATCTGCGTCTGGAGAGTCATTCTTATCCGGATGAAATTTTCTAGCTAGAGATCTAAATGCTTTCTTGAGGTCTTTTTCTGATGCATCTTTGGACACACCAAGAACCTCATAGTAATCTCTTTTTTCCGACATATCAGGGCCTCATTTTAATTTGATTATCTAATACCATACCTAGTTTAAATCACTACCACAATTTAAGCAAAATCGTTCACCAACTGGGTTTGGATTGTTGCATACCCTGCATGTAGGTTGGGGTGCAAAACCAGATTGTTGTCCCAGAATTGGTTCTTTCACCTTTCCGAAGGCCATTTCTTCAATGGTTGCCTCACGGATTATTGGAACACTAATTTCATTGGTTTCCTCGTTTATTGTGACCGATTCCATGCCGGAGTCAGTTACTGAAATTATCTCCATAGCACGTGGTCGCCGTGCTTCTGATTTTATTGGTTGTGTTGGCGCTATTGGCCTTTGTGCAATTACTGGTGATTGTTTGCTTCTCTCGATTAGTTGTTGATTCTTTACTCTGCTTCTTTGACTTTTCTTATCCTTACCAAACAGGGATGAGATCCAGTCTAGAAATGAATCCATTGGTGAATTTTTCCGCACAGCGCCAATTGTTGAATCTGGTGTTTCACCATCAAATTGCTCATCGCCTGAAACTCTTGCTTGGGCTTTTCTAACATGCTCTGAGTCTATCAACATCTCTACCTCGACTTCCGTATCTACCTCATTTGAAACCAAAGGACTTCCAATCCCAACAACTGAAGCAACATCTCCCTTGAGGTTTGCTTGGCCTTCAGCAGACAGACCACTCTCCATCTCTAGCTCTTTATTCCATACTCCTCGATCTTCTGCTTTGAAGTGACCCTCAACTGATTTTATCGCTTTACTCCTACGCCATTCATGATCTCTAACAACTCTAGTCTTTCTAAACAACATAATTCCAACTAAAATTGAACCACCATTCAATCCAATAGTGAGATAATCTGATACCGACATCATATCACCTAATGGTGTGACAATTATTCTCAGAGCGTTCAATACGAATACAGGAGTAATGAGTAGCACAATCGAGGTTAACTGTCGTGCCATCTTTACATCCCAATTCAAATGTATCAATGAAGGTTTGTAAATCATTCCCTGTCAGATGGAGGACGACCAGATCTTACTAGACCATCGAATAAACCTAATGTAAATCCTGTATGTAGTATGATAAGGCAGAGTGGTATTCCAAATACTGCAGAATTGCTTGACTCCTTTGATTTGTAAACTAATCCTATCAAAATTAATGTTGCAATATAGGCACAAGGAGCCCACCACCATTCAGGTAACAAAAATATTAGGGACAAACCAAACAATGGCAAGATTTCTCTAACATCAAACCTAGTTGGGTGTTTGAGTAGAACCTTGGTGCGCCAAAAACCATACCTATGACTCATCTTCCACCAGTTTGTCAACGTGGCTCTCTTGTGCATATATACACAAGACACATCTGACCTCCACAACTTCCATCCTTGTGTAATTAAACGCATCGAAAGGTCGCTATCTTGACTAGTTATGAAACGATTATCCCATCCACCAACAGACCGCAATGCTTCCACGTTATGAATACAAAAAGCTGGTACCTTCGTTTCTTGTTTTCCTTTGAAATTCTTAAATTGACCACCTCCCGACCCAATTGGAGAGGATAATGCTGATTCTATCCAACTTTCAACTCCAGTCTTTTTTCCAGCTGGTTTAGTTTGACAGCCTATCGCTCCTATTTTGATGCCGAGTTCTGATTCTAGTTGTAATAAATCCCTGACTCGCTTTTCAACATGGTCGCTGTCAACATATGAATGCCCGATTAACTCAAGACAGTGCGTGACCTTATCATCGATTAACTCCAAAGCCAGATTTCTTGCTTGAGCTACCCTTTTTCCTGGATTTTTGACAACTCTTATTTTGTCACCAAAATTTTCCAAAATCGATAAAGTATTGTCTGTTGAACCACCATCCAATACTAAAATGTCTATATCAATAGTTTGAGAAAGGAGACTTTCTACGCATTTTGAGATGTATTTCTCTTCGTTAAGGACAGGTATCACGGCGCATACCCGAACCTCCATGTTGACATCCCTCGCCATCGCCGGATGATAAGTTTCGCCTTCAAGTTCATGTGATATGGTGTTCTGGCTTACAATATGGGCCGCCTGTTTCTGTCTGGAGTAGGTGAAGGGTTCTCTGTCGTTGTTTCGACAATAATCTCAGGAGCAGATATACCGGAATTGGTATTAGAGTCAGTAATGCAAATATTTCCTGATTTTCAATCCAAATTGCCAGAAAAAGCAACTTTCCCCTCAAGCAGTAATGAGATTATTGCTTGCGATAGAGTTCCTCTTGATACATTTTTATTGAAGCTCCACAATCAAAGGATATTAGACACTGCTTTAGACTGCATGTCTTTGAATCTTGATACGAGTGGAACGGTGTTCCATATCTCTCGTCAGGCTGCTTTGGCAGGGAAAGTTGCGTTCGCAATAGATGACAAAGAACCTCTAGGAGGAGTGATAACTATCGAGATTGGTGGAGAAGGCTTGGAGGATTGGCTAGAAGCGGCAACTTGGCATGAAGGCAGAGATTATATTCCAAGAAAGGTAAGGGATGATTTGTCAATGGACGCATCGGGTGAGCCTACAGCCTGGCACTGATAGCTTTTGCAATATCTCGGTCTGGGCCAAGCCAATCAACTTCATCAGGGCCATCACACCACTTCAGTTTGTCATGAACGTGTAGATTTATCTCTCCACTCACAATGAAACACTCGACAACATGTAGTCGAACAACTATGTCGCCGTGATCATATATCCATTTGCCGATTAATTCCCCGGTTTCAACAACTAATTCCAACTCTTCAAATATTTCCCGGATAAGACATTCACTAGCATTTTCCCCATCTTCGAATTTCCCTCCTGGAAATTCCCACCAACCAGCGTGCTTCTCATCTTTAGACCGGCGTGCGGCAAGGAATTTACCTTGGTGGATTATCGCTCCAGCCCCAACATCGACACATGCGGGTCTTAGCATTCTATCTATACACTGCAAAACTAATCCTTTTGCATTAGATTGATTTTTAGGCAGGTGCAAAAAAAAGCATGGGGTCCTGAAATCAATCGATGATAGTGTGTGGTATAGTGTTTCATTACAGATGTAATCTCCAGCATCATCACTAATTTCAGGGTTGTCAATCATATTGCCTACGTCCCAATCTTCAATACGGATGGTCGACTTTCTATCTCCATCTCCGGAAATCGTTTGATTTTTTACTAATCTTCCAAGATTATCTGGAATTGTGAAATTGAGGAAATCTTTCGCTCTGACCTCGATTCTTGGTCTTGTTGCATTTTCTGCAAGACCTATGTGAATTATAGCAGCATAGGTGTTTGTCTCTAGTAACTTAGAAACGGTTCTAGACCCATTCTCATCAACGGTCAAGATTAGCGATTCAATAATGTGATTTCTAATAGTCTCACCTTGTAGAGAGATTGCTACCTCTCCTGAGACGTTTGCTTTGTGGTGCCCGAAAGGCTCGAAGCCTGTGACTAAAACCCGCTTATCCACATTATCGGCTAAGAACTCCAGTTCAAAGAGCATTTTCGTCGTCACATTGACAAAGATGATTTATCAGGCTAACATTATGCAGGACGATGACTTAGAATTGGAAGTCGTTGTCCCAAAGTCAGATTCCGAAATAGACACAATGGCCATTAGTAAAACAATCTGGGAGGAAATCACTGCTGGAGTGGGTATTTGGGGTGCATTTCGTCCAATAATTGCAGTAGCACTTGCACTAGTTCCATTCCTTTACCTTGGTCAGCACTTCAACAGGAATCATCGCAGAGGCTTTGATTGGCTTTTCCTGCAAATTCCTCTAGCTTTCACGTTGGTTCTGTGGATCTTGCTATACTTATGGTCGATATTTGATGCATGGAGAGATGCAAGCGTACAAGTTTCAAGAATATCATGACCAAAGTTGATTTGAACATTTAAGTTCGCCACTCGCCATACCCGCTAAATCTGATTTGTCGTCAGCGTCAAATTCATCAGGTATTTCCCCACTGATGAAATTACCAACTGACGTGCTTTCAATAGCCCAATACATCACTGAATCTTCATTGTTTGAATGACCTTCGTGCTCGGGATCTTCATGATCGATTGGAGATGTGTAAACTAAATTTACCAATCCAAGTAGGTGCCCCATTTCATGGATTGTTACCGCTCGCTCAACCT
>MDTA01032342.1_pt1 | contig 13799 bp, 14 predicted proteins | sample 811151 | NCBI WGS metagenome assembly MDTA01 (sample SAMN05326648, study PRJNA326480) | marine metagenome | isolation source: seawater | place: Indian Ocean: South | collected 2010 | reverse complement strand
CCCCCACCACCTAAAATTGTGCAAATTGGATTTTTCATGGTATTTAGAACAAGTATATATGAAAATAATTAAGATTAAAGAGGACATAAGTTCAAAGATAGTAAATTCATTTAAAGGTAGTATTGCAATAGATACAGAGGCGACTGGCTTACAGATTCCAGAAAGAGACAAATTGAGTTTAATCCAGATCTGTGATGAAGAAGAAAATGTTTATATTATCCAGCCTAATAAAGACACTTACAAAGCTCCTAATTTGGTTTCAGTTTTAGAAAATGAAAAAATTTTAAAGATTGGTCATTTTTTAAGATTTGATAAAAACGCACTCGAGTTTTTTTTAAAATGTAAATTAAAGAATATTTTCGATACCAAAATTGCATCAAAAATTGTTAGGACATATACAGATGTTCATGGATTAAAAAATTTAGTCCAAGAATTTTGTAATAAAAATTTAGATAAAAGACAAGGAAGTAGTGATTGGAACAAAGATTTAAATGATCTTTCTGATAAACAACTAGAGTATGCCGCTAATGATGTTATTTATCTTCATAAGATTAAAAAAGAATTAGAAAAAATGTTAAAAAGAGAAAAAAGGATGGAGCTTTTTAATAGATGTATAAAATTCTTAGATACAAGAGTTGAACTCGATCAAAATGGTTTTAAATTTGATATATTCGAACATTAAATGAATAATAATAATTACATAAAATTAGCGAAAAGATCAGCATTAATTCAAATTAAAGAATTAAAAAAAATTAATAAAGTTTTTAATAATTCTTTCGTTAAAGCTGTTAATCAAATTTCAAGTTGCAAAGGAAAAATTATTTTTGCAGGTATTGGAAAATCTGGTTTAATAGCACGAAAGATAAGCGCAACTTTTTCAAGTGTTGGTATTCCAAGTTTTTTTTGCGATCCAGCTCAAGCTCTTCATGGTGACATGGGTCAAATTGAGAGAAAAGATATTCTAATAGTTTTTTCTTATTCAGGAAATACGTCTGAATTAACCAATATGCTAAAATACGCTAATCGATTTAGAATTAAAGTGATAGGAGTATCTTCAAAACTTGATAGTCTTCTCATGAAAGCGAGCGATATCAAGCTTTTACTACCAAAGGTTAAAGAAGCTGATGAAAGTAACTTAGTTCCAACCACTAGTACCTCGATTACATTACTTTTAGGAGATTGTTTAGCAACTACTGTAATGTCAAAAAGAAAATTTTCTAAAGAAAAATTTAAAGTTTTTCATCCAGGTGGAAATATTGGTGGCTCATTACTTTTAGCTAAGGACATCATGGTCACTGGAAATAAACTGCCAACCATAAATTATAAAAAAAATTTATGGAATGCTCTTAAAGTAATGAATAAGAAAAAATTAGGAGTTGTTGTAGTTTTAAAAAATAATTTTATTGAAGGTTTAGTTACTGATGGAGACCTTAGAAGAGAAATGAGGAACTTTGCTAAGGAGAGTAGTATGCTAAAATTTATGACTAAAAATCCTTTGATGGTCAATGAAAACATGCCTGCATCTAAAGCTCTATCTATTATGAATGAAAAAAAAATTACAAGTTTGTTAGTTATCTCAGACAAAGATTTTAAAAAGAAAAATAGAATTAAATTAAAAGGAATTATTCATATACATTTTCTATTGAAATACGGTCTAAGATGATAGAAAGAAAAAAAAAATTAAAAATTATTCAATTAACCTTACTTATTTTTGGCTTTTTAATAATTTACTTCACATATTATAACAAAGACTCAGAATTTATAGAAAAAACTATTATTTCTAAAACAAATAAAGAAAAAATAGAAAAACAGTCCTTGGATGAAAAATCTGAAGAAGATATTTTTTATGATGTTGAATATACAGGGCTAGATTTAAATGGAAATAGATATTTAATTAAAGCAAAAGAAACCTCGCTTGATAAATTAAAACCAGAAATAGTTTACATGAAGGATGTAAATTCAATTTTTTATTTTAAAGATAATACGATTCTTTATGTGAGTGCTGATGAAGGCATCTATAATAACAAAACTCTAGATATGACTTTTGAAAATAATGTAAAAGCAGACTATTTAAACAGTGAGCTTTTTGCAGAAAAAGCCGAATATTCAAATACCTCTAGTTATTTAAGTATTTACGATAATGTCAGAATTAACGACATTAAAGGAAACTTAATTGCAGACAAATTATTATTTGATATAACAAAACAGAAACTTGAGATTTCATCATTTAAAAATGATAAAGTTAAAACTAATATTAAATTAAATGAAAAAAGGTTTTAGAATATTAAAATTTAAAAAAGATCGACCAATTTTTGAGGTGAAAGATATTAGTAAATCTTTTGATGGTAGGCCTATTTTAAAAAAATTATCTTTAAGAGTTTTTCCTGGCGAATGTGTTGGGATCTTAGGCCCTAATGGCTGTGGTAAAACTACATTATTTTCAATGTGTATAGGTGAACAAAATCCCGAGGGAGGAAAAATTTATCTTAATAATAAATCTATTGAACAAATACCAATTCATTTACGATCTAAAGAAGTTCTTGGATATTTGCCTCAACAACGAAGTGTTTTTAACATGAGTGTTTACGAAAACATATTAGGTATAGCTCAAATAAGCATTAAAGGAATCGAAAAACAAAAAGCTATTACTGAAAAATTGCTTGATGAGTTTAATTTACAACACTTGAGAAGCTTGAATGCTTCAGTTTTATCTGGAGGAGAAATTAGAAGATTGATGATGGCGAGGGTCATGATAAATAAACCAAAAATTGTTTTATTAGACGAACCTTTAGCTGCGCTTGACCCGCTTGTAATTCAGGACATACAAAAATACATTCTTAAAATTCAAGCCAGTGGTACTGCAATACTAGTAACAGATCATAATGTTAAAAATCTTTTTGATATTACAGATCGAAGTTATGTTTTAGGCGAACACACAGTAATTGCAGAAGGAACATCTAGAGAGCTATTAAAATCTTCTAAAGCTATAGAGCATTATTTTGGTTCTCAGTTTTAGTACAAACTAATGCGACCTAAACATTTTACATTAAGAACTTTTGAAAAGATTAAACCATTTAAAAAAAGAATAAGTGTGGACTCAGACAAGTCTATGTCTATAAGAAGTTTTTTAATTGGATCTATAAGTCAAAACATTTCTACAGTGAGCAACGTTTTAGAATCGGAAGACGTTTTTTCTACAATAAAATGTTTAAAAAAACTTGGCGTTAAAATAAAAAAAACTGACACAAAAAAATATTTTATATATGGTAAAGGTCTTGGGTCTTTATTAAGTAAAAAAAATTCTCAGTTAAACTTTGGAAACTCAGGCACGTTAGCGAGACTTTTAATTGGCATTATGTCCACAACACCAGGTTTAGAAGTAAATATTAAAGGAGATCATTCTTTAAATAAAAGAAACATGCAAAAGTTGATTCAATTAATGTCAGAATTTGGAGCTACTTTTCTTCCTAAAAATAAATTTAATTTTCCTTTAAAATTAATATCTACAGAACTACCAGTTGGAATTAATTATGAAGCAGGTGTTTCTGCTCAACTTAAAAGTGCAGTAATTTTAGCAGCGTTAAATTCTTTTGGAACAACTGAAATAATTGAAAAGAAAAAAAGTAGAGACCATACTGAAAACATGCTTTTGAAAAATAAAAATGTAATTAAAATAAAAAGAAAAAAATTTAAAGAGATTAAGATATTTGGAAAAAAAAATTTAAATTCCTTGAATATAAATATACCTGGTGACCCGTCTTCAGCAGCATTCTTTACGGCTTTGGTGTTACTAAGCAAAAAATCAAACTTGATTATTAAAAATGTAGGTCTTAACCCAACCCGAATTGGATTCTATGAATTGTTAAAAAAGTATGGGGCAAATATAAAATTTAAGAATATCAAAAAAAAGAGTAATGAAATTTATGGAGATATTTATGTAAAAAGTTCGAAGATTAAACCTATAAGTGCTAGCCGAGAATATTATGTTAAAGCTACAGATGAGTATCCTATATTGTTTGTAATTGCTGCTCTAATAAATGGTGTATCTAAATTTAAAGGCATAGATGACCTTGCGAATAAAGAAAGTAATAGAATTCACGAGATGCAGAAAATTTTAAGACAAATTAATATAAAAAGTAAGTTTGTGAAGGGGGAATTAAAAATATTTGGAAAAGAAGTTGTTGCTCAAAATACTAAAGTGAAAGTTCCTAATCTAGGTGATCATAGAATATGTATGTCAACTTTAATTTTGTCACTTGTTACTGGTATAAAATCAGAAATAAAAAATTTTGAAACAGTATATACATCTGCACCATCTTTTCTAAAGATAATTAATTTATTAGGAGGAAAATTTAAAATCCAAAATAAATAGTTTAAAATGTTAGAAAAACCTTTAGAATACTAAAAAATATACCTACCAAATTTAAAAAACAATGCTTTACTCAAACATATAGATACGGTAGGAATCGCTGAAAAATAACATATAGATTGATATGAAATTTGAAGAAAAGAAAATAAAATATGTCGACTGAGCAAGAGCTTAAAAAAAAACCTGCCCTTAAGGAGTTCCAAAGCCTATTAGAAGAAGACTTCAAAGACCGGAAGCTTAAAGAAAATGAAATTATTAAAGCCACAGTCACTGAAATAACTAAAAATTTTATAGTTGTTGATTGTAAAGCTAAAATGGAGGGTATGATCCCAATTGAAGAATTTAAAAACGATGATGAACTTTCAAAATTAAAAGTTGGATCAAAAATAGATGTTTACCTTGAAAGAATAGAGAGTTTTAAAGGTGAAATTATAATTTCAAGGGATAAAGCTAGAAAAATGAAAGCTTGGAAGAAAATGGAAAAAATTTTTGAGTCTCAAGAGGAAATCACCGCTTATATAACTGGAAAAGTAAAGGGAGGTTTTATTACTACCGTTGAAGGGCTTCCGTGTTTTATGCCATCTTCACAAATCGATGTTAGACCTCTCAAAAAAATTGATCATTTAATGAATACTCCTTTAAAAGTTATTGCTACTAGAATAGATCGCTCTAGAGGCAATGTCTGTGTATCAAGAAGAGCGGTTTTAGAAAAAAGTAAAAATGCTGAAATTACAGAAGCTTTAAAAAATATTAAAGAAGGAGACATAATAGATAATGCAATCGTGAAAGCAACGACTGACTGGGGAATATTTTTAGATATAAATTCTATTGATGCTCTACTTCACGTGTCTGACTTAAGCCATGGAAGAGTAAAAAAACCTTCTGATTTAGTTACTATTGGACAAAAGCTTAAAGTAAAAATTACTAAGATCGATCCAAAAACTAACCGTGTGTCTGCATCGGTTAAAGCTTTAACAGAAGACCCATACTCGAACATCGAAAAGAAATATAAAGTGGGAGAAATTTATGAAGGTGTTGTAACCAAAATAATGGATTATGGTTGTTTTGTGCGTATCGAGGAGGGTATTGAAGGTTTAATACATAACTCTGAGTTAGATTGGACAAATAGAAATGTTAAACCTAGTAAAATACTTTCTGTTTCACAAAAAATTAAATTTAAAATAGTTAATATAGAAAAAGACACAAAGAGAATTTCACTTTCGTATAAAGCCACTTTGGACAATCCTTGGAATAAAATTAAAGACAGTATTGGTAAACAAGTTAAAATTAAGATTAACAATGTTACTGACAAAGCAATTTTTGCAGAATTAACTGACTCTGGATTGAGTGGAATGTTGCATTATAAGGAAATTTCATACAACGAAAATATCGAAGATCTCAAAAAATTTAAAAAAAATGATATTATTGACGTTAAAATAATTGAAATTAAAGATGAAAAAATTAGGTTTTCAAAGAGAGCTTTGGATAAAGATCCTTTAGATTGGTTTAAAGATAATAATAAAAAGGTAGGTGACATTATAACTACACGTATTCATGAGGTTTTAAAAACTGGTGTCAAGGTTTCCATAGATAAAGACAAAAAACTAATAGTAACAATTAGAAAGGCAGACTTAGCAAAAGAAACGGCTGATGCTAGACCAGAAGTGTTTTCACCAGGTAATGCTTTAGACGCAAAAATAACTGAATTAGATATTAAAAATCACAGAAAAATTAAGTTAAGTGTTAAAGCTGCACAAATTGATGAGGAAAAATCCTTAATCGCTAAATTTGGAGAAGGCGCAACTAAGTCTGGAGCCACACTTAAGGGTATTTTTGAAAAAGCAATTGGTAGCAAGAAAAAGAAAAAAGAAGAAAAGTAATTGTCAAGACCAGAATTAATTAAAAAATTAAGATTAAAACACCCTAATCTAAAAGTTCCCCAGGTAGAAAAATTAATTGATTGTTTTTTTGAAAGTATAGCAAACTCACTGAAAAAAGGGAAATCAGTCGAATTAAGAGGTTTTGGTACTTTTTTTGTAAAAGAAATAAAGGAAAAATTTTCCGCTAGAAATCCTAAATCTGGAGAGCTGATTTATGTTCCAAAAAAGAATAAAGTAAGATTTAAAACAAGTAAAAAATTTAAAGAGTTTATAAATCGATGAAAAAACAAAAAATTTTTATTGCTTGCGATACAACTAATTTAAATAAAGCTAAAAAATTAATATCTCTTACAAAAACTAACAAATTAAAAATTGGCTATAAATTTGGTTTAGAATTCATGAATTCTAAACACGGAAGAAATTTTATATCAAAGCTCAAAAATAAAATTATTTTTATTGATTTAAAACTAATGGATATTCCTAACACAATGTTATCAACCGTGAAAGCTTTGAGTGATTTAAAAATAAATTATTTGACAGTTCATATTAGTGCAGGTTTTGAAGCGCTGAAGGCAGTAAAAAAAGTTTCTAAAAAAATTAAAATTGTCGGAGTAACAACTCTGACTTCACTTAATAATAAAGATTTAAAATTAATAGGACATAGAAGATCTGTTAAAGATCTTGTATTACATCAAGCTAAGCTTGCTAAAAAAGTGAAATTAGATGCGCTAGTTTGCAGTCCGCATGAAGTAAAAATTGTTAAAAAAATTTTTAAAGGAGAAGTCATCACACCTGGAGTGCAAATTGGCAAAAAGAATAAAGACCAAAAAAGAGTAATGCGGGCTGATAAGATTAATTCAGATTGGTTAGTTGTTGGTCGTGCAGTTTCAAAAGGTAATATTAGAAAAAATTTTAACAATCTTATTGATTTGTTTAAGTAGATGAAGCTTAAAATTTGTGGTCTCTCAAATAAAATTGAAGTTGAAACATGTGTTAAAGGGAATGTTGAATATTGTGGTTTTATTTTAAATTATACAAAAAGTCATAGATTCATATCACATTCTCAAGCAAAATTATTAACTGAAATTGAAAAAAAAAATACTAGTTATGTTGGAGTGTTAGTAGAGCCAAGTGAAAAAGAATTGGAAATATTTTCAAAGCTTAATTTTGACTACTTCCAAATATATGGCAACTATACTAGTGAGAAATTAATTAGTATTCGTAAAAAATACAAAAAGAAAATAATTGGAGTTATTCAAATTAAAAAAAAAGAGGATATAGAAAATTATAGATTAATTGAAAAAGGATCTGATGTCATATTATGGGATAGTTCAGGTTATGAAAAAAGTATCAGTTGGAACTATAATTGGATTAAACAAGTGCCAAAAAATATTGAAAAAATGATAGCCGGAAATTTAACTATTGATAAACTGCAAAATTTAAAACATTTAACTAATACTGTTGATGTTTCTGGTGCTTTAGAAACAAATAAAGTAAAAGATATTGATAAAATTGAAAAAATTATTACTGAAATGAGAAGAATTAATAATGAAAATTAAAAAAAATATTCCATTAATAGACCAGCATGACAAATATTTTATGTATGGTGGAAAATTTGGTGGTAATTTTATTCCAGAAACTTTAAAAAAACCTGTAGATGACTTAACCAAACTTTTTTCAAAACTCAGAAAAGATAAAAGTTTCTTAAAAGAGAGGGATTATTATTTTAAAAATTACATAGGTGCTCCTACTCCGTTTATTAAATTAGAGAATTTATCAGATTATCTTGGGGGAGCACAAATTTACGCTAAAGTAGTTTCTGAAGCTAATGGCGGAGCTCACAAAATATATAATGCTACAGTTCACTGTTTATTAGCTAAGAGAGCTGGGAAAAAATTTATTGTTGGTGACACAGGCGCGGGCTATGCAGGAAAGATGTTGTCTATGGCCGCAAAGAAATTTGGTCTTAAGTGTAAAATTTTTATGGGCGCAAAAGATATAAAAAGACAAAAACCAAACGTCTTAGCTATGAAAAAAAATGGAGCAGAAATTGTTCCTGTAACTACTGGAAGTAAAACATTAGTAGATGCTGTAAGCGAGTGCATGCGTTATTGGGTTTCAAATTGCGACACTACACATATGTGTGTTGGGTCAACAGTTGGTCCAAATATTTTTATTAAAATTTGTGCATGGAGTACTGCACAAATTTCTAGAGAATTATTCCAGCAAATCAAAGAAGAGTTCGGATTTATTCCCAAAAAAATTAAGTTGTTAAATTGTGTTGGCGGAGGAAGTTCTGCGATGGGTTTCTGGAACGAATTTATGGACACGGATGCACAATTTATAGGTATCGAAGCTGGAGGTCCTAAAAAAAGTAAATTACATGCTGCGCCGTTAACAAATGGTTCTAAAATAGGAATCTTACATGGTGCTGCACAATATGTTGTTCAAGATAATGAAGGTCAAATAGGTACGACTGAATCAATCTCTGCGGGCTTAGATTATCCTGGTATTTCTCCTTTACACTGTTTTTTAAAAGATACTAAAAGAGCAAGTTACACTTCTGCAAGTGATGAAGAAGCTTTAAAAGCTTATCAATTAGTATCCAAATTAGAAAACATTTCACCCTCTTTAGAGCCTTCACATGCTTTTGCAGAAGCAATAAAAATTGCTCCAAAATTAAAAGCTTCCGATGTAATTATCGTTAATAGTTGTGGAGACTCTTTAAAAGATAAAGACATTATTAAAGAAAGATTAGGATTTTATTCAAGATGAAATCAAAAATAAATATAGCATTCGAAAAATGTAAGAAGGAAAGGAGAACTGCTTTAATAACCTATACAGTTGCAGGTGACAATACTAAGCTTAATTCTTTAAAAATATTAAAGGCAATTTCTGAATACGCCGATATTTTAGAGCTTGGTTTTCCTCATAACACTCCAATTGCAGATGGCGGACAAATTCAACAAAGTTCATATCGTGCTTTAAAAAATGGAATAAAATTAAAAGACGTATTTCAAATAGTTAAAAAATTTAAAAAATACAAACCAAACAAACCACTTATTTTAATGGGTTATTATAATCTTATATATCAAAACGGTGAAAATAATTTTTTAAAGAATTGTAAAAATTCAGGTGTTGATGGTTTAATAATTGTTGATCTTCCTTGGCCTGAGAACAAAAATTTTGCTAAAAAGTGTAAAAGAAAATCAATTAGTTTTGTTCAACTTTTATCTCCAACTACTTCATTGGATAGAATGAAAAAAATTATCAAAGACTCACATGATATGAACTATATGATTTCAATGCTATCTACTACAGGGGGAAAACTTAAAGTATCTCCAAAAAAAATAATTCAAAACTATAAAAAAATTAAAAAGATTAATCCTAAAAAGAATCTGGTTATAGGCTTTGGTATTACAGATAAAACTATTAAGTCTCTCAAAGCTAGTGATGGAGTAGTAGTTGGTTCTATGCTTTGCAAAACTTTAACTAAATCAATTAAAATTCGACAAAATCCTGTCAAAATGTTAAGTAGACTTGTATATAACCTTAAAAATAAAACATTATGAATTGGATAACAAAATTTATTAAACCTAAAATTAAATCACTTTTTAAAAAAAAGTCTTCTAGTTCAGAAGAAACACTTTGGACAAATTGTAATTGTGGTGATTTAGTTTTAAAATCCGATTTACAATCTAATTTTCATTGTTGCCCAAAATGTGGGTTACATCACAAAATTAGTTGTGAAGAAAGATTTAAATTGTTTTTTGATAAAGGAGAATATGAATTACTTGACTCACCTATTCCTCCTGATGATCCTCTATCTTTTTCTGACTCAAAAAAATATAAAGATAGAATAAAATCTGCGAGAAAAACTACAGGTCAAAACGATGCTATGATGATAGCAAAAGGAAAAGTGCAAGGGATAGACGTAACTGTAGGAGCACAAAATTTTAAATTTATCGGAGGTGCAGTTGGTATTGCATCTGGTGAGATTTTTATTCAGGCAGTATCACACGCAATAGAAAATAAAACTCCATTAATATTTTTCCCTTGTTCTGGAGGTCAAAAATTACAAGAAGGAGCATTAGCTCTTTCCATGATGGCAAAAACTACTTTAGGCGTTAATGAGTTCAAAAAATTAAATTTACCCTTTATTGTATGCATGTCTAATCCTGTAGCAGGAGGTGTTACCGCAAGTTGGGCTAGCCTCGGAGATGTAATTATTGCAGAACCTGGTTGTACTATTTCTTTTGCTGGAGCCAGGGTGATCAGGGATACAGTGCGTGAGGAATTACCGACTGGATTTCAAACCAGCGAATATTTATTAGAGCACGGGCAAATTGATAGTGTAGTTGAACGTAAATATCTTAATTCTGCGATTGGTACTTTATTAAATGTCTTATTGAAAAAAGTTGATGCTCAAGTTAAGAATGAGCCATCAAATGTCACAGTCGATAAAACTTTACAATCAGCTAGCTAATCATAAGCTTTTTAATAAAACTATAAATTTTAATCTTAAAAGAATTAAATTAGCCTTAAAAAAATTGGGACATCCTGAAAGAAAACTTTCAAACGTCATTCAAATAATCGGAAGTGATGGAAAATATAGTGTTTTAAGATCTTTAAGATATTTTATTGAAGCTAATAATCAAACCGTATCAACTCATATTTCACCTAGTATCGTTGACATAAGAGAAAGGTTTTGGATGGGAGATAATTATTTATCTCATAAGAAAATTAAAGAAACTATTAAAACTATAGAAAAATTAAAAATTCCCCTCACGATCTACGAAGTTTTGACATTAGTTTTTCTAATTAATGCTTCAAATAAGAATAATCATTTTGTAATACAAGAAGCAGGCTGTTTATGGAGGCTAGACAGTAATAATGTTTTAGATTTTCCTCTTATGCAAGTGATTGTGAACATAAACAAACAACATCTTAATTTTGTTAAAAAGAAAACATTAAATGAAATTATATATCAAAAAGTTGGTTTTTTAAGTCATTTTACAAAAATTTATATCGGTAAACAAAAATTAAAAGTAAAAAATAAAATTAAAAATATTTTGAAAAAGAATACTAGCGAAAAATATTTTTCAAACAATTGGAAATTGATAAAAACAAATGGGAACTATTATTACAGAGATAAAGGCATAAAAATAAAACTTAAAACGAAATATATTCACTCACAAGGTTTGTTAGAAAATTTGTGTTTAGCAATTAAAATAGCTTTAGATTTAAAAATCAAAAAGAAGATTATTGAAAAAGTTTTACCAAAAATAAGATTTAAAGCTAGAATTGATTATATAGATAAAGGTAGACTTACAAAAAAATTATTTAAAAATGAAAAGATATTAATTGATGGTTGCCATTCTGAGACCAGTGCAAAAAATTTAGCAAACTATTTAAAAACTCTTAGTACTCCAATTTATGGTATCTGGGGCATGACAAAAAATAAAAACCCAGATTCATTTATTAAGGAGTTTAAAGGATTATTTAAAAAGATTGTCACTATTCCTATTGAAAATGAACAAGCCTCAGTATCAAATAAATTGTTATTTAAAATAGCTCAAAGAAATAGTTTTAGATCCGAACTTGCTAATAATTTAGACTCGGCGATTAAAAAAATAAGCTCAAAAGAGCAAAAAATAATATGTATTTTTGGCTCACTTTATCTTTGTGGAAATGTTCTCAACAAAAATTAGATATGGGGTTTAATAAACTCAAGCATATCTTTTTCGCTTGAAGCACCTACTTTAGTATCCAAAAGTTTTCCATCTTTAAACAAGAGAATAGTTGGTACTCCTCTAACGGAATACTTAGTAGGCTCATTCGGTTGACTTTCAATATCATGGTAGTAACAATCTATCTTATCTTCCATATCATTAGATATCTTCTCTACAATTGGTTTCAGTTGTTGACACGGGCCACACCAAGAAGCTGAAAATTGTATTAATGAAAGTTTGCTACTCCCAATTTGATTACTGAATTTTTCGTCTGTAGAATTCTTAAATGCCATAATCTCTAATTAAGTATTTTTATTTTTTTGTCAACTACGCAGATGAATAATATTTTTCTAAATCTTCAACGTATACGTTAATATCATCTAATATTTTAAGTTTTTCTGGTTGATTTTCTTTTTCAAATTTAACTCTTAACGTATCTATCTCTGAGTATGTTCTTGGAATAGTATTCCAATTTTCATTATTTGTGCTTAAAAGTTTTTTTGAAATATCCTTGTGTATTAAATTGTAGTCTTCTTTACCTAGTACCTCGGGCTTTTCCATGTAAAGAAGTTTTTTTCCAAAATATTTAAGCCTCTCATCTTTAAATTTTGAAATAATATGAAGTTTTTTATCCCAATTTGCACTGTGAAATTCTGGCATAATTTTATTATCTTCGGCAGATGTAAATTTAGCATAAATACTTTCTTCGTTATAAAGATCTTCTTGAGATTTAGTTTGTTCCTTTTCTTCTACTTCTGATCTTTTTATAGAAGCAACCTTTTCTGCAAACCCTTTATTATTTTTAATAATGTTAGCTCTTTCTTCTAATTTTTTTATCCCTATTAATTTATATTCGTCAAATTTTTCTCCATAAGAAGGATTCATTATAACAGGATGTTTATTGTGTCTAACTGTTCTAATGAACTTTGGTTGTTTTTTCATGGCTGTTGTTAATTCTGGAATTGGCAGATCTAAATAAGGTGTTGGATCATGTTTTAAATCGAAACATAAAGGCCACTGGTATTTAGGATGTTGACATAAAAAAGTTTGAATATAGGGTCTACTTCTTCCATAAAAATATTCATTTGTGCAAAAAAATAATTCCTTTTGTACTAAATCTAAAGATTGATTTTTATCCATTGTAAGCATACTTGCCTTCCAGACATTTGGTGCCTTCTTGGAAATTAGTTTTGCAATTCCTATCGTAGCCACAACATCTCCGATTGCACTGTGGGCATCACCGTGTTCAATCCCATTTAAGGGAGCCATTTGATCTAATTTATACACATCGTTACCTTTTTCGTTTACAGAATTTTTAAGTGTATTTGGATAATATAAATTTGCAGCTCTAGCTAAGCTTAAAATATCTCCTCTGGTATTTCCATTAGTACTAGTAAGGTAAGGATACTCCAACGTCTGAAAAAGAGTGCACCTTAAGAACTCTTCGTCAAATTCAATGCTATTAAAACCGATATAAGTCGCTTTACCCCATCTTTTAAGAGTATCAACAAATTGCCTAATCATTTCATAGTGAGAAAGATTAGATTTTTTTAACATCGTAGGTGAAGTTTTATTCACAATCAAAGCCATGGCTTCAGGAATAATACCTGGACTTAATCTGCACCTAGCATCAAAACGATCTAACTCTTCTAAATTGTCATTAGTTAAAATAGCTCCAATTTGAATTATTTGACCCCAGTATTTGTTAGATGAACTGGTCTCAAAATCATAAAAGACAAAGTTAGACATATTTCTTAATTACTTAAGTACTTTTATCTTTTCTGGATTTTCTTTCAAGGTGTCTGTTACCTGCTCTGG
>MDTA01196629.1_pt1 | contig 13802 bp, 13 predicted proteins | sample 811151 | NCBI WGS metagenome assembly MDTA01 (sample SAMN05326648, study PRJNA326480) | marine metagenome | isolation source: seawater | place: Indian Ocean: South | collected 2010 | reverse complement strand
TACAAATGGGATTGTACCTATGGGAGTGGTAGCAGTAAGAGAAAAAATTTATCAGTCAGTTATGGATGCTTCACCAGATGGAGCAGTTGAATTATTTCATGGCTATACCTATTCTGGAATTCCTGTGGCCGTATCAGCAGCCATTGCTGTTCAAAAAATATTTGAAAAAGAAGATATTTTTAACAGAGTAAAAAAAATCTCAAAGTATTTTGAGGATGGATTACACTCTCTGAAAGATCTTAGTTGTATTGAAAGTATTCGTAATTATGGATTGTTAGGAGGCATAGACATTAAAATGAGAGATAAGCCCGGTAAAGCTGGATTCAATGTTTATAAGAAATGTTATGATGCAGGAGTAAATATAAAACCAACCGGAGATGCGCTTATAATTGCACCTCCATTTGTTTGCGAAAAGAGGGATATAGACGAGATTATTGAAAAAATGCGTCTAGGTATTTCAAACCACATTAAATCATAAATCAATAAGAATTACTCATTTTGGGTCGAATCACTTCAGCTAGACCATTTTGATCTAAAAAATCGTTTAAACTATTTCTACATATGATTTAATAATTTCATGAGTTCACAATACAAATTTGATAGTCACTCAGAAGAAGTTAGACAGCAATCCAAGGTCAAACTTACTGACCTATTATCAAGAATAAATGAAGAGAAAAAAATTGAAAGAAATAGAAATCTCGCTCTAAGTGTAGCAGCAGTCTCAGCAGTTACAGTTTTTGGTATTATTTTAACTCTCTAAAATTAATAAATTTCATTTAAATCAGACTCCATCATCTCACTAATTAGTTGCTTAAAAGTAGTTTTAGGTTTCCATTTTAACTCTCTTTTTGCTTTAGCAGAGTCTCCTCTTAACTCATCGACATCAGTAGGCCTAAAATATACTGGATCTATTTTTACGTGAATTTTTCCAGTTTTTTTATTTACGCCAACTTCCTTTAATCCGCTTCCTTTCCATACAATTTTAATATCAACATATTTAAATGCTTCCTCAACAAATTTTCTTACAGAATAACTCTTTCCCGTTGAAATAACATAGTCAGATGGTCTTTTAGCTTTAAGCATCAGCCACATACTTTCAACATAATCTTTAGCTGAGCCCCAATCTCTTTTTGCATTTAAATTACCCAATGTAAAAAAAGTTCTTTTATTTCTAAATATTTCAGCAACTGCTCTAGTAATTTTTCTTGATACGAAAGTTTCACCTCTTCTAGGTCCCTCATGATTAAATAAAATACCATTTACAGCAAATATATTATAAGCCTCCCTATAATTTACAGTAGTCCAATAAGCGTATAATTTGGAAATAGCGTAAGGACTCCTAGGTCTAAAAGGAGTTTTTTCATTTTGAGGAATTTCTGTATTACCAAATATTTCAGACGTAGATGCTTGATAAAATTTTGTTTTTTTTTGAAGCTTTAAAACTCTGATTGCTTCTAATATTCTAAGTGTTCCTAATGCGTCTGCATTAGCAGAATACTCTGGTATCTCAAAACTTGTATGAACGTGAGATTGAGCACCTAGGTTATATATTTCATCTGGTTTAGTAGATTGTATAATTCTTAGAATATTACTGGAGTCAGTTAAATCTCCGTAATAAGGTATAAAATTTTTTGACTGTCTAATATCATTATAAACATGATCAATTCTTTTAGTGTTGAAACTAGATGACCTTCTTTTAACACCTATAATTTTATAACCTTTCTCTAGTAAAAAATCTGTTAGATAGGAACCATCTTGACCTGTAACACCAGTAATCAAAGCTGTTTTTCTTGGCATATTTTAGATTAATATATTATTACTAAATACTTAACAAATTATTAGTTAATTTAATTAGTTCCTTATTATCAATATTTTTGGCATGTAATCCAATAAAGAAACCTCTTTTTTCAATTTCTTGAGCAGCAGGAAAACTTTCTCTGGAATTGTTTAATTTATATAAGCTGATACTTGGTTGATTAACAAAATTACCACTAATTATTGGTCTTGTATCAATTCCATTTTTATTAAGTTTACTTAAATATTTTTTTTTCTTTTTTAGAAATTTTTTATTAATTAGTATTGGTATACCAAACCAGCTTGGTTTTAAATTTTTTTCAGGTTCCAAAAAGGTTAGTTGATTGTCCCATTTATTTGATTTAGTAATAGACTCAATTATCTTCTTTCTATTTTTTGCTTTCAAATTGATACTTTTATTTAATCTTTTTAATTGATTTAATCCAATGGAGGCTGTTAAATCTAAGGGCCTCAAATTAAATCCGGAATTTACAAAATTAAATTTTTTGTTGTTTTTCTTATTTAAACCTCTATCCCAACCATGCGCTCTAAGCATATGCGCAATTTTATAATCATTGTAATCATTACATACTAACATTCCACCCTCGCCTGCAATTAATTGATGAGAAACATAAAATGAGTACGTACCAAATTTTCCGAAAGTTCCTAAATATTTATTCTTATAAATAGATCCTAATGACTCACAAGTATCCTCAATTAAAGTAAGATTATACTTTTTTACAATCCTCATTAACTCAGACATATTAGAAGAATTTCCCAATACATGCACAGCCATAATTGCTTTTGTTCTTTTATTAATTTTTTCCTCTAATTTTTTTAAATCAAAATTAAAAGTATTTAGATCTACATCTACAAATTTTGGTTTTAATCCAGATTGAACAATAGGCCATAAAGAAGTTGACCAACACAAAGCTGGTATCAGACACTCATCATCTTGATAGAGTCTTTTTTTATTTTTAGGGTTAATAGTAGAAAATAATGCAAGTAGGTTTGCTGAAGATCCTGAATTTACCATTAAAGCGTGTTTTGCTCCTACAAATTTTGAAAATGAAAATTCAAATTTTTTGGTGATTGATGACATAGTGATCTTTCCACTTAACAATGTTTCAATCCCAGCTATTATATCTTCATTAATAAATGGCTCACCAACTAAAGAGTAAAATTGTTTATCTTTTGACTTATTGTATTTATTTATAAGCTTCTTTAAAAAGATGTATTCTTTTTTATTCATAAATTCTAAAGATTCACCTCTCCCTTTTTTGTTACTACATGAGGGTAGGGCATAACAAACATCAACTTACCCCCTTTATCAATATAATCTTTTTCTCTTTCGACTATCTCTTTTTTAAAGTTCCAAGGTAAAACTATAAATGCTTCAGGGTTAATTTCTCTGGCTTTTTTCTCAGAAATTAACTCGATGTCTGAACCCAAACATTTAAGACCAACTTTTTCAGGATTTCTCTCACTTATAAATGGTATTTTATCTTTAGTAAGACCGAAATGCTGTAAAATGATATTCCCTTTAGTGCTAGCACCTAAGGCTAAAACAACTTTTTTTTCACTCAGTATTTTTGACACAAAATTTACAGTTTTCGTTTTTAAATTAGATACTACCTTTTCAAATTCAAAAAAAGTGTCAGGAGTTGTTAATTCTAGAGCATTCTCTCTATTTCTTAAATCTTTGAGTCTTTTTAAAAAAACATCCTGATCATATATTTCAGTATTTTTTTTACAAACATATAATCTTATACTTCCTCCATTTACATCGTTTGTTTCAGCATAAAATACTTTTAAATTAAACTTATCTATTAAATATTCAAAAGTTTCTAAAGAATAATATGAAAGATGTTCATGACAAATATCATAAAAATTATTATTTCTTATCATAGAGTCTAGATAACTTATTTGACAACACCAAACTCCCTTATCATCCAAAATCTCTTCAATATTTCCAACAAATTCTTTTGGATTTTCTAAATCATAGAACATTGCACATGAAGTAATTATTTTCGCTTTATTTTTTTTGAATATTTCTTTGAAACTTTTTGAATTAAAATAATTATTAATTATTTTAATATTTTTTTCTTTATTTCTGAAATTGATATTTTTTGCGGGCTCAAATCCAACAAGTTGAAATTTTTCATCATAGAAATTCAACATAGTGCAATCATTAGCACCAATGTCTACAATTATTTCGTTTTCTTCTGGTTTAGCAATTTCTAAAACTTGATAGACTAACTCTTTTAAATCTTTCTTCATGGTATCATTAGTTGCAGTTCTGTAAAAATATTCTTTGTAAAGAAAATCTGCCTCAGTAATTTCTTTCAACTGGAGAAGACCACAATTTTTTTTATTCTTTTTTTTGTTGCACAAAACTAATGTTAAAGGCGACTTAATTTTTGATAATTCATTATTTTGATTAGTTTTTACAAAAGTCGGAGACAGATATTGCTCGTTTAAACTTAAAACTTCTATCAGGTCATCATTATTACAAATTTTACATCTGTCTAAAAACTTAATAATTTTTTTCATTCTTTTAATTTAATTGAGATTTTTAAAATTTTTTAATTCACTTTCTACCATATCAATTACTAAGGAATTAAAATTGTATTTTCTCTTCCATTTAAATTTTTTTACCAATTTACTTGGATCAGCTAGTCTTGCTTTACTTTCTTTCTTTCTCATAAGACTTTTATCGATTTTTAGATATTTCTTGTAATTTAACCCAACATATTTAAATGCCTTTTTGAGAAAATCTTCTACACTATTAAGTTGACCTGATCCAATTATATAATCTGCTGACTTATTGTGAGAATTAATTAACCACATAGCATTTACATAATCTTTCGCATGACCCCAATCTCTTTTGGATTTTATGTCTCCTAGACTAATAGATTTTTGACGACCATATTTAATTTTTGCAACAGCTTTTGCAATTTTTCTTAAGACGAATCTTTCATCCTTTCTAGGAGACTCATGATTAAATAAAATACCTGTTGAAGCATTAAAATTATAAGTTTCCCTATAACTTTGTATAAAATAATGACTAGCAACTTTTGCAATTCCATACGCAGATTCAGGATTAAATTTTGTCTTTTCGTTAATTTTTTTTTTTATATTTTTATTGAACATCTCGGAAGATCCAGCAAAAAAGAATTTAGCTTTTGGATTGACTCTTCTTGTAGAAGATAAAATTTTATGTGTAAAACCCAAATTAGTTTCAAGCGTATAAAATTCATTTTCAAAGGAATAACCATCATAAGCTTGAGCTGCCAAATGGTAAACTTCGTTCGGATAAATATTTTTTATTAATTTAAATAGATTTTTATAACTATAAGAATTTAAATAATGAAATTTGATTTTTTTATAAATATTTTGGAGTCTCCAAAAATCATTTTTATTTTTATTGTTTAACTTTTTACGCACTAAACCATGGACTTTATATTTCTTTTTTAAAAGAAGCTCGGCTAAATAAGAGCCATCCTGTCCGTTTATTCCTGTTATAAGAGCAATTTTTGACATATTAATTTATTTCTTATAGAAATTTATTACCACATCTCAAATAGGAATTGTGATAAAAAAACAAAGTATTTATCCATATGATTTTTAAAAAATTTTGGGCAAAATTAACAAATAATCAAAAATATCAAGAATTAAAATATAAAGAGCAATCCAAAAAAAATGTTTTAATTTTTAAAAAACATTATGAAAATGAAATCAATTTAATTAAAAAAAAGATTTATTCACAAGAAAGGTTGAATTTCTTTCATTCAGGTCACGCTGCCGATATAATAAATGTTCTTCCGGTCATAAAAAAATTATCAATAAATCATAAGTGCAACTTATACATAAACTTAAACAAACCAATAAAGTTTTATTACAAACATCCAGCCGGGAAATATTACATCAATGATAAAATTTTCAAAATGCTTTTACCTCTTCTACAAAAACAAAAATATTTAAATGAAATCAAAGTTTTTGATAATCATAAAATTGATATAAATTTTGACCTTATTAGAGAATTACCAATTAACTTGTTATTTGATAATGCTACATATGCCTCTGTAGTTACTGGGATAAATCCTGATTTATCATCTGTCTATATTGACGCCGATGAACATAAGGAGCATAAAAAAAAAATTATTATTCAAAGAACTTTCAGATATAGAAATGAACTTATTAACTATAAATTTTTAAATAAATATGGCAATCTTATTTTTGTTGGAACTCAAAATGAATATGAAGATCTAAAAAATGATATACCTAATTTAGGTTTTTATGACTGTAAGGATTTTTTGGATATGGCAAATATAATTAAATCTTCAAAGATATTAATAGCTAATTCATCTATTGCTTTTCCAATTGCTGAGGGTTTAAAAAAACCAAGACTTCTTGAGGCTAGTCCAGAATTTCCAGCCGCTCAACCACATGGAGAAAATTCATTCAATTTTTATTTTCAGTCACATTTTGAAGAAAAATTTAATATCTTAAATAAATTAAGTTAAAACTTAATGAAAAATTTTAAAATTAAATTAATAAATTTTTATAGATCTATTACGTATAAAATTTTTGAAATACTTTACGGATCTATCGATTTAGTTGCTGAGCCTAAAAATTTAAAAGATATTGATATCAGAAAAATTAAAATTGAGACTACTAATTATAGTATTTATATTTGTAACAAAAGTAGATTATACACCGACACAATACATGATACAGCGATTATTAAAGATAATCAGATTGTAAATGGTCCTTCATTTCAGTATAGAAAAAACAAAAATGCAGAATGTAAATTTAATTCAGTCCTTACAAAAGGGACGCCAAGATTTAAAAAAAAAGTCGAGGGTAAAGTTTTATCTTTACTCACAGGAGGTGGGGGAAATTCGAATTATTGGCATTGGCTTTTTGATGTATTACCAAGAATACATATTGCGGAGAAACTTGGAAAAGATTTTTCTTATGATTATTATTTATTTCCAAGTTTAGACGAAAAATTTCAAAATCAAACATTAGATTTGCTAAATATTCCAAAACATAAAAGAATTTCAAGTAAACAATTTAGACATTTAGAGTCTGATCAATTAATAGTAACTGATCACCCTTATAATTTGTTGAATGATCCAATGAAAGACTCTCTTGATATACCAAATTGGATTTCAAGTTATTTGAAAAAAAAATTTCTGAATCAGTCTGATATCGATACAAAATCAAAAAATAATTTTCCAAAAAAAATTTATATAAATAGAAAAGATGGTAAATCACATCGTTTTATAACCAATCAAAATGAAGTAGAGAAATGTTTATTAGATTATGAATTTACGAGTCTTACTTTAAGCGATTATACGTTTAAAGAACAAGTTCAATTATTTAATAATGCTGAATTTATCATTGGTTTACATGGAGCTGGATTTGGAAATGTAATTTTTTGCAAACCAAAGACGAAAGTAGTTGAATTCAACTCATTCACTGCTGGTGACATTATAAAAAATATTTGTAAACAAAATAATCTTTTGTATAGCAATATAAGTTCTGAAAATAAAATTTTTAACTGGAACAATCAGTATGGAGATATTAAAGTAGATATACATAAATTAAAATCTCATCTAACATTTGATTAAAATTTTATTATTTAAGCATGATTACTCACAAAAATAAGTATACAAAATTATTATAAAGTATATAAGCTGGTATTAGATGGATGAAATAAAACTATTAATTTTACTAGTTGGCTCAGGTTTTTTATTTAGAACTGCACTAATTTATACTGGTCAAATGTGGGCAAAGTCGCATGCCCAGACCGTATCCTTTTTAGTGTTACCATTAATTACTTATGTAATAACAAATACTATAGCAAACAATATTGCTCTATCTCTTGGAATGATTGGGGCACTCTCTATTGTCAGATTTAGACACCCAGTTAAAAGTCCACTGGAACTCATAATGTATTTTGCACTAATAACTGTTGGTATAGCCACAAGCGTTAGGACTAAATGGGCTATTCAACTAATCGTAGTAACAATATTAATAATTATATTGGTAAAGTTTTTTCAGGTATTGTCCAAAAAATACGGTAAATCATTTTACAATAACTCTTTTAATGAGGGAGTAAACTCTAATACTTTGGAGGTAACAGCTAAAAGTAAAATTGATTTAATTGAAAAGAATGAATTTTTAATAAGCTCATTCAATGATTTTGATGAAAGAAAGATAATTTATAGATTAAATTTTGAAAATAAAAAAGAGCTTCAAACATTTAAAGAAACTTTAGAAAAATCAGATAATATAGAAAAAATAAATATTATCTATAATTAAAAATGAAAAAATATTTTTTTATAATATTTTTTTTATTATTTTCATCTAGCCAAGCTGCAACTCACAAAAATGAGCAAATTTTAAATTATAAAGAGTGTAAATATAATTCTTCTAAAGATTTTCTAGAAACAATTGATAACCAGAAGATTAAACTAATAGAGGTCGATATACACGATTACAGAAAATGGACTGTAAATGGTGTTAGAATTCTCACCAATAGATATAGGTACGTTCCTGAAAAGTTTAAAAGAAGATTTGACTCAACAGTTACAGTAACTCTTGAAAATCATACTAAATGCTCTTTCGAAGGTAGAGTAAGACATAGCGGGGACGAAAAAGATCATATAGGCATGATAGAAAATTCAATAACTCAAAGTTTAGACGTTCATTTGATTAATGGAAATATAAAAGGGATAACAAAGTTTAAATTACTTAGACCGTTGACAAGGGGTAATTTAGAAGATGAAATTTTAGTTACAGAAGTACTGAGAAACTTAAATTTTTTAGCACCAAGATCTTTTAAAGTGAGGGCAAGAGTTAATGAGTTAACAACTATAATGTTGTTTCAAGAAAAAGCAGCAAAAGAAATGCTAGAGTTTAATAAAAGAAGAGAGGGACCAATTCTTGAAGCAGATGAGAGATTTTTTTTTAAATCAGTTAGCAAAATAGAAGATAATCAAAAAAGTGGGTGGGATCTTGGAGTAGTACCATTAATGAATCAAAGTTCAAAATATATGTTATCTAAACAAATAAATACAAATATTTTAGAAAAAGGCGAGGCGCATAAAAAGATGTCTTTTGATGCAGTTAATTATCTTAATTTAATTTATTTATATTTTTCTAATAGATTTCAAGATGAACAAAATAATTTTAACTATTTTGACTATGATCTAGAAAATAAATTATTAAGTAAATTTAATGATGAGAAAAATTTCAAGCTTGATGAATATAATCTTTTCATGCAAGCTACCAACAGTAATCATGGCTTAGCAGCGAATAATAGAAAATTTTACTGGAATTCTATAGAAGACTATTTTGAGCCTATTAATTATGACTCAAATTCTAAAATAAATAAAAATGTGTCAAAAGATATTATTAGGTATCCAATAAGCAACACCTTAGAAAAATCTTTTATTATACTAAGAAAAAAAATCAATAATCTAAATAAGAGTACTATTTTAAAAAATCTTGAATTATCAGGGCTTAATTACAGTAAGGAAAAATTAAATAAAAAATTCACTAAAATTCTAAATAATTTAGATCAACTAGAAAAAAATTATAATAATCTTGCTTCTAAAAAAATGATTAAACATAATGAAATAAAATCAATTGACAATATTCTTGCAAATTTTCATAAAAATTTGAAAAAAAATCATCCAGACACATATTTGATAAAAAGTAGTTTTGATATGAATAATTTTCAAAAATGTGAAATATTTTTAGAAAAATGTATTGAGATAAGTTTGTCTTCAGAAGATTTGTCAAGTTTATTAGAGGGTGAATTAACAAAAAATAACGCTGATTTTCAATATATAGGAAAAGATTTTAATATAAGCAATTTCATAAATCATAACGAATATAATGAAGAAAAATTTAAAGACAGCTTAATTTTTTACGAGGAAGGTGTTGAAGTAACACTAGATGAGGCAAACAATCAAATAAAAATAAATCAAATTATAAGTGGCGCAAAAACATTTATTATTAATGGAAAACTTAAAGACACAAATTTAATTTATGAAGGTTTTGTGCCTATTAATAATAATATAGTTAAACCAAGAGACTTTCCTATTAATGAAAGAGGACTTACAGGATGCCTAACATTAATCAATCTTGAAGTTCAAAACGTAAATGTTAATGCTTCAAATTCATCATGCGAAGATAGTGTAAACTTTATAAACACCTCAGGTAATGTAAATAATATAAATATTCTTAATTCTATGAGTGATGCATTTGACGTAGATTTTTCATATTTAAAAATAAAAAAAATTTTCATTGATAAAGCCAAAAATGATTGCGTTGATTTTTCATTTGGGAACTATGAAATTAGTGATCTTCAACTTTCTAATTGTGGTGACAAGGCATTATCTGTTGGAGAAAAATCTAAATTAAGTCTTATACAACTTGAGGCTAAAAACTCGGTTATTGGTGTAGCTTCAAAAGACAGTTCTATTGTTAATATTCAGAATGCAAAGTTCAATTCAGTAGGAACTTGTTTAGCAGCTTATAAGAAAAAACAAGAGTTTGAAGGTGGGGTAATTAACTATAATAAAATGAATTGTGATTTTATTAAAGAACAAAGAAATCAAGATAAAAGTTCTTTAATAAATAAAAATGAAAAAATTTAATTAAATTATGAGCTTTAGAATTGAAGAGAAACTTTTTTTCAAACCTGAAAATTTAAATCAATTTAGAGAATTTTTAACAAAAAATTATGCTAAAAAATTGTTTCAAAAAAGATTAATTACAAGCCTTTATTTTGATAATTTAAATCTAGATATGTACAGAGACTCAGTTGAAGGATCGGTTCCAAGAAAAAAAATTAGAATAAGACATTATCCAGAGACAGAAGACATAAATTATTATTTAGAAGTTAAAACATCTTCAGTAGAGGGTAGATACAAGACAAGAAAAAAGATTAGTAAAAATGATTTTGATACATTTACTAAAAATGGAATTTTAGATTGTGATTACGGAACTTGTTTACCAAATTTCCTTGTAAGCTACGAAAGAGAATATGTTCAGATAAAAGATGTGAGAATTTCTATTGACAAAAAGATTTGTTATAGAAATTTTTTAACTAATAGAGTTTTTTTTGATAATAAATCAATTGTTGAACTCAAAACCTCAATAGATAAAAATTTAGACGATCTTGCAAAAATATTTCCCTTTCAAAAAATTAGGTTTTCTAAGTACTGTTTTGCTGTTGAAACCCTAAATTAAAATTGTTGTAAGAAAGTAAATACTGTTATATTAAAAATTTATATGGCGAGGTAGCTCAGTTGGTTAGAGCACAGGACTCATAAGCCTGGGGTCGGCGGTTCGAATCCGCCCCTCGCTACCAATTTTATGCAAGACACATCGATTTTTTGTTTAACATTAGACCCTTCTCACGAAGATTTGATAAAAAAATTATCTTACATACCAGTAGGAGTCGGAGAAAGAAATTTTTCAATTGATTGCTTAAACGACAAAAAGGGTGAAAATATCTCAAATAAAAATTCTTTTTACGGAGAGTATACTTTCCATTATTGGATTTGGAAAAATTATTTGGATAAAATTCAAACAAACTGGGTTGGTTTTTGCCAGTATAGAAAATTTTTCGTTAAGAGGAAAATTTCAGATAGTGAAATCAAATTAACAGATTTAAGTAATTTACTAATCAAAAAGATAGATCAAAAAAAAGAAAATTTTGATTGCATTCTTGGTAATAAATTTTCAGTTGAAAACTACAAGTTTTCTAAAATAATCAAAAATCACCTATTTCAATTTATTAGAAATCCAATTTTATTAATTAATAAAAAAAAAAGAAATTTAAAATTTCATTTTGACTTGTTTCACGGTTTAGGAAATTTTGAAAAAGCGGTTGATCTTCTTGATAATGAAAACAAATCAGATTTCTTAAATTATATGAATACAAGCAACGCATTCAATCCACATAATATGTTTATTTGCAAAAAAGAAATACTCAATAGATATTATGAAACAGTATTTCCTTGGTTGGAAAGATGTGAAAAAATATTTGGTTTTAATCAAACAGATAATTATGGCTTAAGAAGAATTTATGGTTTTTTAGCAGAAAGATTCTTATCATACTGGTTTAACAAAAATTATAAAATTAAAGAATATCCGATATTTTTCAAAAATTTATCAGATTATAAAGATTTATAATTTTTAAGAAATCTTTCAAACGACATTAACTTTTTATCTTTTTTTGAAATCAAAAAATTGTTCTTTGGCCATTTAATCCTTAATTTTTTATCTAATAGATTGATCCCATCTTCGTAACGTGGGTTATAAAAATTTGATAATTTATAATAGATAATATTAACTTTATCATAGCTATAATATGCGTGAGCGAACCCTTCAGGTATGAATAATCCTAAACAATTTTTTTCTGATAAAACTATTTTAAAAGTTTTTCCAAAAGTCTTAGAATTTTTTCTTAGATCAATGACACAGTCCAGAATCTTTCCTTTAACTACATTCACATATTTTGCTTGTTGAAATTTATATTGAAAGTGAAAACCTCTTAAAGATTTTCCTTTTGAAGTGGTGCAGTATTCAAAGATGAATTTTTTTTTTAAATCTTTAATATTAAATGTTTCTCTTAGACTTCCACGTGTATCAAAATTGTTTTTTTGCTTTATTATTAAAAGATCTTTAATCTTAGTTTTTATAATTTTCATTTTCTTATAAATCTTTTATATTTTTTTAAATTCATATCCATCCTTAAAGGAAGTTGACCTTTTGATTTTATTTTTTTTATATTTTTGTTATTTAAAATTGCGAATTGATAAACTGTTTGTGATTTTCCACCTAAATTAATTACACCTCTCATTTTGATTAATTTTACAAACAATTTCGCAAACTCATCGTGGAATATAAAATTAGTTTTTACATTGCTGAAAGCAGATTTATGTATAAAAGGTTTTTCAGTCATGCAAGCTCTTACAATAAGAGAGTTTTTATACATTTGTACCGCTGACTCCGCTCCTAACTTTGACCAACCATAATTATTCCAAGGTTTCAACGGGTCTTCTTCTGTGTAATTGCCTTTCTTACCAGGATAAACATAATTTGATGAAAGGTGTATAATTTTAATATTTCTTTCACTGCATGCTTTCACTAAATTCGAAGTTCCAATAATATTTAAATCTATACTTTTAGATATATTTTTTTCGTGCATGGACATCGGTCTAGACAAACCCGCAAGGTGAAAAACATACTTTGGCTTAAATTGTTTTAAATTATTTTTTATTGATTTTAATGATAAAATATTCAGTTGTTCTCTATTTCTGAATATAAGTTTATACTTAGTTTTTAATTTTTTTAACTCCTTTGCAAATCTTCCATCCCCACCAGTAACAATTATTTTCTGTAGCATCTTATCTTATAAGTTTTTTTAAGTAATTTGAATAATTACAATTTCCATAAAAACTAATAGCTTCTTTTATTTCCTTTTTTTTTATCCATTTATACCTTAAAGCTATTTCCTCTAAGCAAGCTATTTTTAATCCTTGACGATTTTCTAATGAGGATACAAAAGCAGATGTATTATAAAAGTCTTCAATCGAACCAGTATCAAGCCAAGCACCACCTCTTCCCAAGAACTCGACACCAAGCTTATTTTTATTTTTATACTTTTTCAATAAGTCCACTATTTCTAGTTCGTTTCTTTTGGATGGTTTTAACTTTTTTGTATATTCAATAACTTTGTTATCAAAGAAATAAAGACCAGTTATAGCTAGGTTTGATTTAGATTTTTTTGGTTTTTCTACAATATTTATAATCTTATTTCTAGAATTTAAATTCGCAATACCATATAGCTCAGGTTTATTTACTGGATGAAGAAGTATTTTACAACCAGACTTTAATTTAATACAACTTTTTAATTTTTTTGTTAAACTTTGACCATAAAAAAAATTATCTCCGAGAATTAGAGCAACATTTTCTTT
>MDTA01134151.1_pt1 | contig 13803 bp, 20 predicted proteins | sample 811151 | NCBI WGS metagenome assembly MDTA01 (sample SAMN05326648, study PRJNA326480) | marine metagenome | isolation source: seawater | place: Indian Ocean: South | collected 2010 | reverse complement strand
ATGATTTAATTAGATTAATCCAGCTTTTAGATATCTGTAGCCCTCTGAAGCTGCCAATGGCCTTGTGCATTTAACAACACAATTTTCTACTCCTTGTTCAGTAGAGGTATTTATTTCACAACTTCTAATGCAATCATAATAAGCAGCTTTTGGATCTAATTTGTTCTTAAAGTGCTTATCTCTAAATGTTTTCATGTCGATTAACTAAATGTGAGATTAATTTATAGGAAATAAAATTATTTGCACAGAGCACAAATACTCTCTTTTAATTCTGGTATAGAAAGAGCATTGATTATTCTTACCATATCAATAGATGATAGCTCTCCATTTATATTCCACTTAAGAGTTGTTTTTCGTTGAGATGGTTTTGTTGCTTTATTCTTCATCGTTTTTTTTTAGGTGTGATTGATTTTTTTACATTCTTATTTGAAATCTCCAAACTAAATGTAAAGTTTCCTAGTGAAAAAAATGTATTCAATTAATTGATCAAAAATCTATCAGAATCGAAAGATTAAACTAAGATTCTTTTTTACCATATAAATATTCTCTTATTTTCAATGTTTTTTTATGAAAATATATGAATGTCTTTATCATTATTTTTAAAATTTGATTTATTCAGATAGGACTATATGTAACATCTGGTCGCGTATTAAGTATATAGGATTTGTTATAGTCTCAACAAATAGCTAAGGTCCATGGAAGCAATTATTGAAAAAGCTAATAAGATCCTACCCTTTGGTTTGAAGGCTCAGAAACTAGTACCATTTTTTATTGCGGCTAAATTAATAAGTTTCGCAGGTTTTGCAATATTTATGATGAACCGTTAGTGGAATCAGAAACTGTAAGAGTTATTTTATTAACTATATTTGTTCCTTTTTCTGGATATAAAATATATAGACTTTATAAAAAGTTATTAAATTTATCTAAACCATCTATAAAAGAACAGTTAGAAAAGACATTTAAAAAATAACTCTAATGATTGTGTTAAAAATTTAACTAATGAAAAATCAAATATTTTAACTTAATTTAGAAATATTACTTAATTAGATAACTTTATTTAACGGAACACTATTGGTTAATTATTCCCCACCCATTTAATAAAATTTTCTCTATATTTTCTTTATTACAATTAGCATTTTCAATGACATTAGTAGCAAAATCATTACATATAATATTGTTGCATTGTTATGTCATTTCAACTAAATCCATAACAAGGAAATGAATCTGCTGTAGAAAATTAAAATTTTGATTTACTTTCGTATTTTATAAGGGAGTATCTTCTTTATATTTGTAAACCTTTTACCTTTTTTAAACCCATTACTTCTTAGTGGTACAAATTTTAGCCATAACATTTCTACACATAATTGTTTCGCATTCAAATTGGAAATTTTTACTTTGATAGTATCAGTTTTAAGTTGAGAATTCTTTTTCAACGAAAATAAAACGAACCTTATTAAAGGTTTAAAGTAATTTTTATTCTCTATAAGGAGATTATTTTGGTCTCCATAAATATTTTTTTATATCAATTTTCATTTTTGAATTAAACTTTATGCCCTCATTTACTAATAACTCCTTTTGAATCCAATCAGTACCATTCCTTGATAATCTCATTGTTATAAATCCTTTAGAGTTTATAACCCTATGCCATGGAACACTGGAGGGAAGATTTAATCTTCTTAACGCCCATCCAACTTGCCTAGCTCTTCCATAAGCATAAATTAAATCAGCAATTTGCCCGTAAGTTGCTATTTTTCCATAAGGTATTTTTGATACGGTTAAATATACCTTTTGATAAAAATGATTTTCATGCATATTAGATGCTTTAAGTTATTTTTCCCACAAAAAAACTCCATAAATATGGAGCTGGAAAACTGAATAATCCCCATCACCCAGTCTTTTAATAATCCTAGCACTACATGTGGTGTTTGTGAGTTAAAAAAAATTACTATTTATGGGGTTGTGCTCTTCAATTTTATTTGCCATGATGGAGATCCCCATCACCTAGGCTCTGCGCTTAAAGCCAGAGTCTTTTTTTAATCCTTATTTTTTTAAGGAATACCTACTACGACTAAATAATTTAAAACCTTGTTATAAAAAATATACAAAAGATTAAACTGTCTACTTAATAATTTATTTTCAAGTCATTTTAATTCTTAATATAAATCAACCAAGTTTTAAAAAAGCTTTCAAGAATTTACCTAGTGACTAATTTTGATTGTTATCAAGCATAATTTTTTAGCTTCCTTTTTTTCTCTTAATTATTAAAAAAAAAGAGATTTTAAACCTAAAAAATATGATCTCAAATTGAATATATTTTTATTCGATAAATTTTTATAGAAATTTTTCCCTTCAAAAGATCTTTCTTTTATTGATTTTATAATTTCAATGGGAATGTAGGCATAACTATATGATTCTTTACTTATAGACGATAAACTTTTATTAGGATTCTGAAGAGTTGAAATGATAATCTTTTTTGATGAATTCTTTTCCAAGTTTGTTTTAATATGATTGTCTGATCCTCCAACTTTTATATTAGATTGTCTATAAAAAAATCATGAATATTAGAGATGTTTTTTGTCCACTTAGTTTTTGAATCTTTTTCGAACTTAATTAAAAAATTTTTAAACCAATCATCGTGAGGTACTACCTAAGGATTTGTTGGATAAGAAGGCATAAATTAAATTAAATCAACAATTAATTATTAATTTAAATGAAATGATTTTGGAAATTTTGTAAGTTTATTTCGCAAAATATATCTATAAATAAACATCAAAACTAATTATTTGAAATAAATATTTTAGGTATTTTTTAAAAGGCATTTTAATTATTTTAATCTTTAGTATTATTTTACCTCTATGCTAATTTTTGTATTTAAATTATATTTATAAATAATAATTTTATTTTTCAAAAATTAAAATTCGTTAACATAAATATCTCTTTAATTTAAATGGAACTTTATCGTTCAATTTCATAGCTATATACTTCTAATGAATATATTAATATTCTTTGAACTTTTATAAGATCTAACTAATTTATCATCTTTAATTAATTCTTGGTAAATGTTGCTCAATTAGTGTTTGTCAATAAGTAATTGCAACATCAATTAGGTCAAAATTTTAATGTTCAGCATGCATAATAAATATTGAAGGATCAAGAGAATTATTTATAAAAGAAAAGGTTATATATTATGAACATTTTACCTAGTTAAATTGTTAAAAAAGTACCTCGCTCTAACTAAGTAAAATAATAAAAATTTAAATTGCGAGATTTTATTAGTTTATATTTAAGGAAAGAGTAAAATGTCACATTAATTATATACTTTTGATTGTTGAAAAAAGTTAAAGATCTGATTTTATGAGTAAAGAATACTTTTTTTATAAATGCAAATTTCTTTATTCGCTAAGTTAATAGCTTTCTTTTGCCTAGCATTGTTTGCAACTTATATGGAATTAGTAACTACAAAGGTGAGAAAAATAATACCTATATCAAATCAATTACCTTCTTAGGAACTTTTTATGGTTTTAGTATTAAGGTTGTTTGTTAATTGTACTAACCATAATATTCAGATCAGAAGAAATTCCATCTTGTGTTTAAAAAATTAAATATTTATGCTCTACTTTATGGAATTTCAGAGTTATTCCTCTTTGTGAGAAGATAAATGCTTTTTTACTAGGAAAAATTTTAATTTTAAATATTTTAGAGTAATTAGGCCTTTTATTAATACCTAGATCTAATTCTTATCTTCTAAGTTTTGAGCTTTAATATTTTTGCCTTTTAGAGAAAATCCCAAAATTAAAAAAGCTATATAAATAGCAATAGCAGTAAGACTTATTATTAATATTGTTGATAAGTCCATTTTGTTAAACATAAATATTATTACTTAATAAAGATTATCAGATAAAGGGAATTTTGTGATCTAAGTCAATTCAACTTTTGTAAAACTTTTGCAGTGGACCCATTCATAAAACATTATTATCCTGAACTCCGTATAAAAACGAACATTATAGCTTTAATTAAAGTTTATGGATCCAGTATGATTTAATTAAAATAGTTTAAATTTATATTGTTAAAAAATAAATAAGAAATATGTAAGTTTTTCAATATTTCTTTTATGTTTTAAAAAATAGATATCACTAAATTTTTAGATAACCAGAAATAATTAATCTATTAAGCTTTACTCCAAAACTATAGCTTTGGACTGAATTTATTTTCAATTTAATTTTCAAATTTAATAGGTCTAATACTATTTTTTATCTTTACAATGCATCCGCACTGATTTTAAAAATGATAAAAAATAGTCCTATGAACAGATAGTTAAAGCCTTAAAAAAACTATATTGATTATTTATTATTAATCCATCTTTTTAAGTGAAATCACACAATAATGTTAAATTAACTTTTAGCAAGCTTAATTAATTTAATCATAATATAAAATTAATTTGTACAAAGATAATAAACAACATTCAAATTTTCGAGTAAATCAAATAATCAAAAATATAATTAAATTTCAAAACATATTTATAAATATAAAAATATAAAAAAGGCACTTATGAAAACATTTAGATAATGCTTTAATAAACAATTTATTAAACTTTTCATTTTTTATATAGCCTTTCTAATTTTTTTATTTCTTCTCTGAGAACTTTGCCCTTTTCATTCAGCTTATTATTTTTTTTAATTATAGGAATTACCCACCAAGCTTGAATTCCAATAAAAATAATTATTAGTGTTAGTAAATCAAATGTTCCTAGAGGCACTTTTTGTCAGCGAAATCTCTTTTAGCATAACAACTCTTGTATTCATATATGATTACATAATGCTCCTTCAAAAAATGGATTTTATAAATGCATCGATAGTTTATAAAATTTATCTTTGTTTGATTATTTTATTCTTATGTTTAGTTTCAAATAACATAAATAAAATAATTGCATAAAGGCAAATTAATATTGTGAATGATTACAAAGTAATCAATAATTTATCAGTAATAGAACAAAATATTTTCATCAAAGAAGCATAAATCATAATAGGATTTTTTATTATTAGAGGTTTGCCTTTGATATAAATAAATGATATAAAATCTTCTTGAACAGAATATTAAGCTTATATCAATGAATAGAGTTCATTTTTATTTATCGATTTACTTTAAATAATAAATCTCCATATTAAAAAGCAAGAAAGACTTTGGAATGCCGTTTACTTAGACACTTTATTATTAAATTATTTTTAATTGATTTAAGGATTTTTAATTATTTGAAAAAAGCTTGATATATTGGTTAAATTAGTTATAAAAGACTTTATGGGTTCAACCTATATTCTCTTCCTTTATTATTAAAATATTAAATTTCTTAGTTAAACGTAAAAAGTAATATATAGATAATATTTGAAATGACATTAGAATTTTAAATTTCTAATTACTTTTCTAGATAAAGCTGGTTGCCTTGTCTGCTTTTTCTGTAATTGCTTGATAAGGTAAATTCCTCCGATAGCAATGCCTACCTCTATTAATATTCCTCCAATAATAAGAGTGTTCATAAAAACAAACTTTTAAAATTTTATTAATATTATACAAATAAAAATTTTTTAAGTTATTTTTTTAAAGTATTTGAGTGTTATTACGAAAGAAGCTTCTCAATCATTCATAAAAAGCTATCTTAATAAAGATATATATTCCATTTATAAATTAAAATTAATGATGCAAAAATCAAAAATTAAATATTTTATTAGGGAATTTATAAACCATGCTCTTATTAAGATAGTTTTATCATTTAAGTAAAAAAATTAACTCTAAATATTTATTAATAAAAGTAATTAATATATTTTTAAATCAATCAGAAATGTATAAAACTATTTTATATTTTGTTTTTTTCAATTAGACATATTAATTTTTTAAATAAAATTTGTTTTTCCTCTATCTTCTTTTCCAAAATCATTTAATCTTCTTAGGTCAATTGAAATTTGAGTCAGAATATAAATAATTCCTTAAATATTAAATCCTATTATCGCTGTAAAAAAGGTAAAGTAAGCAAAGTTATAATAAAATTTGCTAACTGAACATACCACCAATCCTTCTAATTATTTCTCCTTTAGAAATTAGTAAAATTTGCCAGAAAAATTAAATAAGCTTAATAAAGTTTAATGAAAAATATATTTATAAAAATAATTTAGTTCTTTATAAATTAACAAGATTTTTAATATTTTCATTATTTAAACTTCTCTTAAATTTAAAATATATTTATATCTATTATTGAAATAAAGCTATTTTGCATTAAAATTTACATAACATTTATTTTTAAGCTTAAATTTAATGAGATTTAAAGTTATATTGAAAAAAAAAGGAAAAAAATTTGAGGAAGTTGTAATTGCTAATAATAAGAATGATGCTATGAAAGTTGCTTTAAAAAATAATCCTAATTGTGAGGCTATTAATTCAGATTGGACCTTTAAACTATAGAGGTTAAATTCTATAGTTTTTATTTAGGTTGACAATTGATCTAAATTATATGATTATATGATCCATTTATTATCATGGGAGAAGCTAAGAGAAGAAAAGAATTAGGAATTCCACCTAGAGAAAAACCAATAGAATTGCCTAAACTTGACAAAGAATCTATTAAGAAAAAAGTTAGGTCTACATTATATAAATATCCAATTATTCCATTCATATTCTATGGTGCGGCAATATTAGCTCTAATTGGCGGTGTAATTTACGTAGTTAAATTTTATAAATTTATTTAAATATATTAAATATTCTGTTATTAATAATATGATCTCTTATCTATGTCACTTGTTTGAAATTCATAAGCCATTTCAATATCTTCTAGATCCTCCTTTGTTAGGTGGTAATTTGAACCTTCTCTTTTAAATTTATCTTTTACCCAACTAATGCATTCTTTTAAATTTGGATAGTAAGGTTTTTTACTCACAATCCAATCTTGCAGTTGATTTAAAACATACCAGGAAAATTTTAAGTTCATAAATTTATCAAAATTATTAAGATTAAAAAAAGAAATGATAATCATTTTCATCTACTATATATAATTAATGTAAGTATTCTTTTTAAGTTATGAAAGTAAGATCCCCTATAAAAAAAATTGATCAAGATGATCAAATAGTAAAGAGGAGGGGTAGACTTTATGTGATAAATAAGAAAAAACCTAGAAATAAGCAGCTCCAAGGTTGAATTCAATATCTTATGGGAATTTAATTTATGGGAATTTCTCTCTTGGCTTTAACTGGGATATTTGGATTAATCTTCACAACATTTTTCTTATTGTTTTATTCTTTACTTTAGTTTTATTTATTATATTTTTATAAGAAGTTCTTTAACAATTTTTAATTAATTTTTAAAATTGCTGTAATTGAATTTGACGATACTCATCTTAATTAGTCTTAGATCAAGTAATCTTTTCTTATTATTTAAATAATAAATATCATTTTTTTATGAAAAGATATTATTCCTTATAAAAAAGTAATTCATAAAAATTAATTCTTTTCATTAATTATTTTAAATAAATCTTTTTACTCTTTCTCGGTTAGAATTTTAAAGTTAATTTAAATTATTATGGATAATTTTAAAAATGTGGAAGTTGATAAATTAGCCAATATTTATTTTGAGGGGAAGGTTATCAGTAGGAATATATTTCTAAGAGATGGTTCAAAAAAAACTTTAGGAATTATGTTGGTGGGCGAATATGAATTTAATACTGTATCTAGAGAGCAAATGGAGATTATCTCTGGAAAACTTAAACTAAAGCTTAAAGATGATAATGAATGGAAATTAATTACAAATGGAATGGTGTTTGATATTCCTAAAAATTCTTCTTTTAAGTTAGAGGTTCTTGAGATAGTGAACTACATCTGCTCATATTTTGAAGATTAAACCTATAAATTATTAACTTTACCTAAGAATTTTTGATGCACTGTTGTCATTCAATTTAGAAGTGGCAAATTTGGTATATATATAGATGCCGTTAGAAAGATGTCTCAGAAAAAATTAGCTCATACCAAGAGTTACCAAGATGACAAGATATTAGAAAACATTTTGTGGTTCATAAAAAATTATTTACCTCAAAAAAAAAGATTATCACATCTGGGTTATAACTTAGATAAATTTCAATCATTTAATATTAAGAAAATAAAAAAGTCATCTTCTGATCGCTCTAAATTATTGAGAGGAAATTTAAGTAATACGACAATAATATTCACCATTGGTAATTGGGCCTTGCCTTATCTTAATTTTTTGAAAAGGGTAAAACTCCTTAAATAGAAGTTTTTAATTTATCTTGAATCTAAAAATTTATGAAAAAGACTTAAATTTTTAAGTTTTCTTTAAATAATTTCTTGCAATTTAAAATTTCTTATTTAGATCTATTAATTTAAATTAAGCATATTACTTAAGTTAAAATTATTGATTTTTAAAAAATTTTTATCCAATACTAGAAAATATTAAGGAAGAAAATTACTAATAAAAATTTTAAATTAAGAATTTTACAATAAATCCAATGGTAGCGATTATTAAAAAAAGAGATTAAAAAAACAAATTTAACTTAAGGTTCACTATGCCTTAACAGTTATGATACGTATAAATACAATTCTATTCCATTTATGATTCATTTATGTATCATTAATTATGAAATTAACAAATATACTGTAAATAGCTTTACATAAATTAATATTAGTGTTACATTAATTAACAATTGAGCTTAAACAAATGACAAACTCTTCTTATGTGACAACTGAATCTGGCGGCAGACAGAATATGTTCCCTACCGAAACTCGTCCATATATAGACGAATCTGTTTCTTATGAGGGATATCCTCAAAATGCAGAGAAAGTCAATGGTCGTTGGGCAATGATTGGTTTTGTAGCACTCTTAGGTTCTTACATAACAACTGGTCAAATTATTCCAGGTATCTTCTAATGAGTCCTCTTTTAGGCTTTTTAGTTTTCATAATATTGATAACGGCCATCCTTGTTGCTTATCTAACAAAGGAATTTCAAAAAGAAAATTTAAACTATTCATCTTCAAATCTTATGTCAAATTCAACTAAAAATGTAAAATCAATCGAAAAAGAAAAAGTTGTAGCTGAAACTCTCAACGGTAGATTCGCAATGATTGGATTAATTGCAGCTATAGGGGCTTACCTAACAACTGGTCAAATTATTCCAGGTTTTGTCTAGACGAACTTTTCCAACTTTTATACTAAATAACAATGAACAAAACTAAAATAACTTATTGGCAAAATGCTGAAAAAACTAATGGGAGGCTTGCAATGATGGGATTCTTTGCATTAGTTGTTAATTATGGTTTATTCGGCTGGATAATACCTGGATTTTTTTAAATATTTAAGATAATATTCAAAGAAATTATTAACTAAAAATTTAAATTTAAAGATCGTAATGAGAGCTTGCTGATAGGGATATAGGCAAGCTTTTTTTATTATTAACCTTTAGTAATTTAATTGAAAACACCATAATTGCTTTAAATGAAATAAGATTCAACATGTAAAACTTATTATTTTTAATAAGAAAAATATTGTTTTAAATTAATTAATATTTTTTGAGATTACAAATTTTATAAATATCATCAACTAATCTTTTAATTTTCCAGAAGCATGCAGCTCAGTTAATTCAGAGTATCCACCAATAAATTCCCCGTTTATGAAAATTTGAGGGAAGCTAGTGTAATTAGTGATTTTATTAAGAGATTTGAAGTCATTATCATTTTTGATGATTTTTATTTCGTGTGCAACCTGTAATGTTCTCAGCATTCTAATAGCCCTTGTTGACCATGGGCAATCAGGAATTATAAATATCTCAACTTGTTTATTATGGTTAATTTTTTCTTTTTTAATTGAATTCTCATCAAGAAATCCAATTAACATGTCAGCAGCTTTATGTATTATGGTTCCTTCTTTTAGATGACCCGCCCACACATTGCAATTCCCATCTGAAAAACTTATATGAATATGACAACCGCTTGGGTCGATTGTCCCATTAAGAGATATTATTTCTAAAGTATTGTTTATTAAAGTTGATTGTTTTTTCCCTGGACATTGAATTCTGGCTTTAGATAAATTACCCACAACACTCAAAATATATCCTGCTTTATTTTCTTTTTTTGCAATTTCTTGAAGGGAAATGAGAAGATCCCTTCCAGTTTCAAGTTTTAATATCTTTGGATAAATCACTTTCTCATTTTTTTATTTTTCATATTAACTTCTTCTGGGTTGGTTTGAAAATATTCCGTAATCAAAAAGAATTTAATTACTATCTTCTATTTTTTTCAAACTTAATTAAACAATTTTATTTACAACTATCTAGAACTGCCAATTAAATCAAAATAATCAAAATAAATATAAAAAATATCTTTTAAAAAATACTTTTAAAATCCTTCTTAATATTTTTGTATTCAGTATTAAGATTATTGATTAGACCATCCATTTCTTCTTTAATTTCTCTAAATTCATTCATCTTTTTTTTGGATTTATCATAAATAACAGATTCAAATGTACCAGGCATTACTTTCTCAACCCAATATCCAGAGAAACAATATATTTTGTTGGGAATAACATTTATTATGAAATAATTTTTAGAAGTTTTATATTGATTAAGCATTTTATTTATGAGAGAGCCTTTTGTTTTGTTTACTCCAAATCTTGTTATGTCTGTAGAAAGTGATTTAACTTTTTCTGATATGATTTTTCTTTTATTTATTGAGTTTCTAGAAAGTATCTTTTCAAGGGAATAACAATAATCAAATATTCTTGTATTTTCTCTCTTTGATGGATAATAGACCCCAATTATGGAAATAAGTAAAAAAGAAGTAAAAAAATATTTTTTAAACATTTTGATTTAATATTTTTTTAGGAATCTAGCAGTAATGAAATTTCTGGATACAAAGTAATCTTAATAAGTAAAAAAAATAGACTCTAACGTTTAACGTTGAGCCTAGGTGATGGGGATTTCTATCATGACAAAAAAATATGAAGAAGACAACCACGTAAATAGGCCGAATTAATATACACACACACCATATATAGATCTCATATTCAGTTCATGGCTTGATTAATTATTCATAACTCTTTTTTTGAAGGATCTGTATGTTATGAATAAATCCTATCTTATAAATGAAATTAAGATAATTACACAACGAATTCTACGATAGAGTTTTAGTAGTTATTGCGATTGAATTTGTTTTGTGTCAATAGATAAATTTTTTTCTAGGATTCATTTTTTAAATTGTTATTAATTTACAGACCAAAACATATCTGTTTTGTGTGAGGAGTCTTAAGAAAGATATTAAGATTTTTTCATGATATGAATTTGTCTTAATACAATTTTATAAGATTAATTTATTCATAATAAGTATTAATTTCCATAATTTTTATTTAGTGTTTTATTGTTTTTAAATCTTAAATTATATTAAAAATATTATTTATTTCCTATTTAATATACTGAACATAAAATTATCGACCTTTTTGATTGATTTTTAATATCTATGCTCTAACAATCATTTGGCAATATGCGTCTAAAAGTTCGACTGGAATATTTAACTCCTTAGCTGTTTTAAGTTCGTTTTTTTCTGCTTCTTGATCTGAAGCATACGCGTAAAATGCAAAGTATCTAGAACAAGCCTCTTTGTAAAAAGCTAATTTTGAATTAACTCTTAAATGTTCTGAAATAATCATTAAATTAATAACAATAATTCCTAATAAGATGCTTATAGGATATTTTTTGATAAAGGATAGTGTTTTATTTTTCATTTAATATCCAATGTTATTTTTAGGATTAGTAATCCAAATAATTAAATTTAAAGCATAATTTGCAGGCAAATCTAGAGGCTTCAAGAGTAGTAAGGCCATTCCCTGCAAAATAGTAAAGCTATCTTTTTTCAAAATGTTTAAATTCCTTATTTAAAAGTTTTAAAACTAATAAACCAAAATTAAATTTTTTAAAAGAAATAGTAGTTATATAAGAAACTTTAGAACATTTTTATAAAAAAACCAGACCTAATAATAAATTAAGTCTCTATATAGTTACTTTTAGGATTAAATCATTACTTGGAAACTTAATATCATTCATATTAATTAATTTATACACCATAAAATAAGTTTTATATTTAAGTAATTAAATTATTATGTTTTATGTTGAATTTCACTCGAGACAAATAATAATTTATTAATATGCTATGCATTAGGGACTTTATGATTTTGGATAAAAAAAAGAGAATAGAATTGTTTAAATCAATGACTAGTGATCAAAGAAAAAGGCTTATACTAGATAAAATGAAAGCTAAAAAAATAACAGTGGGTAGTGGTGTGCCAAATAAAAATTATTATGAACAGAGTAAAGAAGTAAATGAATTAATAAAAATTGCTAATTGCTTTCCTGAGTTGAGAAATAAGAATAAAAATCAAAAGTAGTTAACTATCAAATTTTCATAAACCCAAAAAAATCTAATAAGATTAATGACATCAAAATAGAATAAATAAAAATTAAGTTAGGAATTTCAAAATTCCTATTCCAATTGTTTTAGTATCGAGAGAAACTCAAGAAATGTAATATAAATTCTAATCAAAAATTTTTCTTTTTCCTGCAAATTACAATGTGACTATCGTAATCTTCGAAAGATTTACTTACATCAAAACATTTCTCTCATCTATTAAAAATGATTTCTTCATAAAAGAATTTATTTTTAATTTGTATTAACAAAAAATATTTGTTTTTTCCCAAACTTCTTTCAAGAGTTTTAAATATTCTTTTCTAGTATCTTCTGAAGATTCAATTCTGCTTCTTATTATAAAGCTTCTTAGTAATACTCTCATAGACAAAACATATTCAATATCAATAAAATCATTTCTTTATCTAAGATGTTTCAAATTTTTTTTAATATTTTTAACGATTTATTTGTTGTTTTATGAGAAAATTACTCTTCGGTTCTTTTATTTATAATCGTATTTTTATAGAACTTAGTATAAATATAATTTATATAAGTAAGATAATTTATTTTTAATGCATTACTTCATACTTAAAAAGTTTATTGGATAATCATAAATTTAAATAGACATTTACCAATAATATAATCCATATGAATTTCTCAAATTTATATTTTTTCTTACTATTAATTATTATTTTGTTTCCGTATGTAGGATAATCAGAAATTAATTCATTATTAGTCCAATTAATCTTTAATATTTAGATCTGGCTTGTAAAATTACGATGAATATCGTGCGTGGTAAAGAAACAATGCTTTTAAAGATATTCTTCGGCTTAAAATTGATTAATTCTTTTATTAAGTACCTAGAAACTGCAAAAGTTGAGATCCTATCTAATCCCTTCTTAAGCTCGGAAGAATCTACTTGCAATTCTTTAGGAAAAGTTGGAAGCTCTACTGGATGTATAAAGTTCTCCTCGAACTTGAAATATGCCCTATATAGCCAATTGCTTGGGTATGTTTTGAATTTTAATAATTTTGTTTGTGACATTTCTGTCTTCACTATTAATGGACTTTTCCAATTTGCCATCTTTAGATTGCAAAGCAATAGCACAGCAATCAATTTTATGTTCAATTAATAATTTAGCTTGAGGGAGTAATCCTTTTGAAAATTGTATTATTTGATTTTTGTAAAGCTTTCTAAGGGAAGTTTATTTTTGGAAAAAGAATCATTAGCTTTTCATCTAAACTTTCATAAAAATATAATCTACTTATAAATTCTATATTTGTAATTTATGCTTTTCCACTCTTATAATTTAAAATCTTTTATTAAATCAGTTTTAAAGTTTTGTTCATGTAATTTATTTT
>MDTA01140083.1_pt1 | contig 13804 bp, 13 predicted proteins | sample 811151 | NCBI WGS metagenome assembly MDTA01 (sample SAMN05326648, study PRJNA326480) | marine metagenome | isolation source: seawater | place: Indian Ocean: South | collected 2010 | reverse complement strand
GATATTTTTATTAATTTGTTTAGCTTCGTCAATAGCACCAAACATTCCCATTTCCTTTGGTGTAAGAATAATTTTTGCTCCAAAAAAATTAAGCATTTTTCTTCTTTCTAAAGACATACTTGAAGGCATTGTTAGAATTAGTTTATAACCTCTAGATGCGCATACAAAAGCTAGAGCAATTCCGGTATTACCAGATGTAGGTTCAATTATTGTTGTTTCAGAATTTATTTTTTTTTCCTTCTCCGCCTCATTAATCATTGCTAAACCAATTCTATCTTTTACTGATCCAAGTGGGTTAAAGAATTCTAGTTTAGCAATTATTTGACCATTTAATTTAAACTTTTTTTTTAGATTTTTTAGCCTAACCATTGGAGTGTTTCCAATTGTTTGGTCAATAGAGTCAAAAACTTTTTTATTTTTAGATAACAAAGTCTACTTTCTTATTAGAATTATCTTTATTCTTTTGTTTATATTGATTGTAAACTTCTTCAACTGAAATTTTATCTAGATAAACCATAGATTCTTCAAGAAACTTATGGATCATTGGTTGAATTATTATTTTGGAAATATTTGATTTGTATAAATCGCTCATTTCTTTTTCTTTAGTAACAGATTTTATGATATCCAAAATCTTTATTTTTCTTCTTTCTTTTGCTAGTCGATACCCACCTCTGGGTCCCCTTGACGCAACCAAAATATTACTTTTTACTAAAATTTGAAGTGTTTGTTCTAAATATCTCTTTGGAATGCCTTGTCTTTTTGCTATAGCTATGTTTTGAACTGGGTTAACTCCCGCATTTAGAGCAATGTCCAGAACAGCTTCAATTGCATAAATGATTCTTTTTTGTATTTTGAACAAACTACCTCTATTCAATCCAAACCGGTTGAACCAAACCCTCCTTTATCCCTAATTGTTTTAGAAAGAGTTTCTGATTCTGTTATTTCTATTTCAGGAAGCTTTTGGAAAATAATTTGGGCAATTCTCATGCCTCTTTCAACATCAAAGTTTTTCTTACCATGATTTATTAGTATTACTCCTATCTCACCCCTGTAATCAGAGTCAATTGTTCCAGGAGAATTTAAAACTGTTACTTGATTCTTTAGGGCTATACCTGATCTTGGTCTAACTTGAGCCTCAAAATTTTTTGGTAATTCCAGTGAAAAACCGCAAGGAATTAGAAGACTTTCGTTAGGTTTAAGTGATTGTTTATCAAGTATTGCTGCAACAAGGTCAAAACCTGCGCTACCCAATGTTGCTTTTTGAGGTTTATAAAGATTTTTACCATTCTTCAAGGTTTTAAAAAAGATTTTGTCCATAATTTTATAACTTATAGTTTTTTAAAAAAAGAAACAATTTTTTTTACCAGTTTTCTAGCAACAAGTTTTTTTGTCATAACTTTCCATTCTTCAACATTGTTATTTTCAATAAAAAACACTTTGTTTTTGTCAGATTTAAATCCATATTTTTTATTAATTTTATTAGCAATCATCCAGTCACACTTTTTAATTTGAAATTTTTGTTGTGAATTTTTTATTAAATTCTCAGTTTCTGCTGAAAAACCTACAACAAGTTTTGGTCTTTTTTTATGAGAACTTATTGATTTAAGAACATCCTTACTAAGTTTGAAATCAAAACTTGCAAAATTTGATTTCTTTTTTAATTTGTTGTTTGAAATATTTTTAGCTTTCCAATCAGAGATTGCTGCCACAGAAACATAAATGTCTACTGGAAGTCTTTCTATTGAATGCTTTAAAAATTCATCACTAGATTCCACTGAAATAAATTCAACATTAGAGGGAGGTTTGAGCCTTGTAGGACCGCTGATCAAAACAGTTTTTGCTCCAAAAAAAGATAATGTTTCTGCAATTTCGTACCCTTGTAAACCTGAGGAAAAATTGCTAATAAACCTTATTGGGTCAATCTTTTCAATGGATGGTCCCGCTGTAACAATTGCATTTTTCCCATGTAGTTTTTTTTCTGAAAAAAAAAGATTTAAATTATCTACAATTAAATCTATATCCATTAGTTTCCCTTTTCCTTCAGTTCTACATGCTAGCCTTCCTGATTGGGGAGATAAAATAGTTATACCGATTTTTTTTAAGGTATTAATATTATTTTTTACAGCTTTATTTTCCCACATATTTGTATTCATCGCAGGTGCAACTAACTTAGGTTTATTTGATGCAAGCATAACATTTGTTGCAAGATCATCTGCTACACCATTAGAAATTTTTGAGATGAAGTTGGCTGTACACGGTGCTACTAAAATGATCTCTGCATTATTTGCAAGTTTAATATGATTCATTTTTTTTTCTTGATCTAAGGTAAAAAGATTTGATTTGATTTTTTTACCTAGTAAACTTTCAAATGTGATTACTTTTACAAACTCTTGTGCATTTGAGGTTAATATGCATTCAACTAGGCTTCCTTTATCTTGAAGTCTTCTTATCAAATCCAAAGCCTTGTAACAAGCAATTCCTCCAGTAACAATTAAAAGAATTTTTTTACCTTTGAGAAAGTTCATTGTTTTTTAGAAATATGAATTGAAGCTACACCATCAATAATATCAATTACTTGAATAGTTTGAAATCCTGCTTGTGTTAATTTTTTTGTCAGTTGAATTTGATTCGGAAAATTAAGTATGCTTTCAACTAAGTAATCGTATGCAAACTTATTATCTGCAAATAATTGACCAAGCCTAGGAATAGCCTTAAAGTAAGTCATTATAACCTTCCTAAAAATAGGGTTATTAACTTCACTAAATTCAAGACAAATGAATGTTCCGTTACTTTTCAAAACTCTATGAATTTGTCTGAGAGATTTTGGAATATCGTTAAAATTTCTTAAACCAAAGCTTACAACAACGTAATCAAAAATAGATTTTTTAAAAGGAAGATTTTCAGCATTGCCATATATGTAAAATGGCTCAAATGAATCATTTCTTTTTTTTGCAATTTCTAGCATTTCCATATTAGCGTCGAGAGCAATACATTTACAGTCACATTTTTCCTTAATTTTTTTTGAAATATCCCCTGAACCTGACGCAAGGTCAAGTACTAAAGAATCTTTATAAATTTCTAATAGCGAAACAACTTTTTCTTTCCAAGTTCTATGTAAACCAAAACTCATTAAATCATTCATAAAGTCATATGTCATAGAGACACTTGAAAAAACTTGATTAACAAATTTTTTTTTCATAATTTTTTTGGTGTTTTTTCTTTTTTTTAAGTTACTATCGGACATGCCAGAGTTACCAGAGGTAGAGGTTGTGAGATGTTTTTTAGAGTCTCACATTGTTGGAAAAAAAATTTTAAAAGTTTTTACAGTCAATGAAAAATTAAGATATAAGATTCCTTCAAGTTTAAATTTAAGTTTAAAAAATTTAATAATAACAAAAATTTTAAGAAGGGGTAAATATTTAATACTTTTATTTAAGAGTTCCAAATTTAGCTTATTAATTCATTTAGGTATGACTGGATATTTTCGTTTAATTGATGAATTAAAAGAAAGAAAACACGATCATCTAATCTTTTTTTTAGAAAAAAAAATCCTTATTTTTAATGATATCAGAAAATTTGGGTTTGTTAAAATTTACTTTGACCAAGAGATTTTTAACTCATCGCATTTAATTAATATGGGAGTTGAGCCATTGAGTAAAAAATTTAATTTAAATTATTTTAATTCATTTAAAAAACGAACAGTTGACTTAAAAGGCTTACTGATGAACCAATCTTTTATTGCTGGTCTGGGTAATATTTACTGTTCTGAGATTCTACACGATGCTAAAATAAGTCCTCTTAGAAAAACAAACACTCTTAATAATTCTGAAATATTAGGTATAATAAAATCTACAAAAAAAATTTTAAAGCGGTCTATATCTTTTGGAGGAACAACCATTAAAAACTTTATTGTTTCCGAAGAAAAAATTGGTTACTTTAAAAATAAGTTAAAAGTTTACTCTAGAGATAAAAAAAAATGCCTAAGATGCTTAAAAGGAATAGTTATTAAAAAAATTAAACAAAGTGGCAGGTCAACTTTTTTTTGCGAAAGATGCCAAAAATAAATGTACATATTTTATAAGATCCTGATTTTTTTTTATTTGTCCCATCATGTCATAGCAGAAGAATTTGTTTACGGACTTGGTGATGTTCCTATCTTCAAAGACATGAGAAGTATAGAAGATTCTTATATTCTTTTTGACAAAGTTGATGGTAGATATTTGTATTCAGAAATCAAGGGTGAATATGCGATTTTAGAAATACAAGAGTACTATGAAAAGGTTTTGCCAAATCTAGGGTGGAAATTACACAAAAAAAACTCCTTTCTGAGAGGAGAGGAAATATTAGAAATCCAATATCTCATTGACAATCGAGAAACTAAAGTAGTCTTTACTATTTCACCAAAAAAATAATTAAATTAACCTTGACCGACTTTCATTAGGAAAGTATAAAACCTGATTATGGCAAACATTAAATCAGCAAAAAAAAGAATTTTACAAAATCAAAGACGTGGAGAAATCAATAAATTAAGGCTTTCTAGAATTAAAACCGGAATTAAAAATTTTCAATCCACCATTTCTGGTGGTAAAAAACTCAATATCAAAGAAAATTTTCTAAAATTAGAGGCAGAAATTTCCAGAGCCGCCACAAAAGGCTTTTTAAAAAAAAATACAGCATCAAGAATTGTTTCAAGGTTGTCAAAAAGGCTGAAATCTAGCCCAAAATAAATTTTTTTTTGTTTCTGTTGATTCAAATATTGTTATTAGCTAATCTTAACTCTTTTGTAGGAAATTTTTATGGATTTAGATTATGCAGGTGATCTCTCACCTAATGAAACTTGGGACATAATAAAAGAAAATAGTGATTGTTTTTTAATAGATTGTAGAACCTCTGCCGAGTGGTCTTTAGTAGGGGTACCAGATTTAGATTCTATAGGAAAGAAAGTATTATTTGTGGAATGGCAAATATTTCCTACTATGGAAAAAAATCCAAGATTTCTTCAAGAAATTAGTGAAACTGATTTGAGTAAAAATTCAAAAATAATTTTTTTATGCAGATCTGGAGCTCGATCCAGATCCGCAGCAGAATTCTTAACTTCACAAGGGTATGAAAATTGTTTTAATTGTTCTGAGGGTTTTGAGGGTTCACATGATAGTTTTGGTCATAGAAGTAAGGTCAATGGCTGGAAATTTCATAATCTACCGTGGAAACAAGGATAGAAATAATGAATATGAAATCTCAAGATAAAAATCTTGTGGAGATACAAGCGCAATGGGTAACGGTTCGAGGTAGAATTAGACAGAAAATTGGAGATGCACAATTCAAAAGTTGGATAAAAGTTTTAGTTTTTGAGGATTATGATGATCACAAAGTTACTTTAAGTGTCTCTAGTAATTTTATTAGAACACGAATTATTGAGCAGTATTTAGATATCATTAAAAGTTATTGGCTAGTGGAAAACCTTAAAATAAATGATATCCAAATCGTTGTTTCTAAGAAAGATTCAAATAAAGACTCAAAAAAGAATTTAGAATCTACTCAAAAAAACGAGGCAAAAATTTCTAACAAAGATCAAGATGTTTTTGGATCTATTAGTTCTGACCTAGATAGCAGGTTTACATTTACAAATTTCATTGTGGGAAAGCCCAACGAACTAGCGTTTGCTGCTGCTAGAAGAGTTTCTGAGGCTAAAGATGTCCCTTTTAACCCTTTATTTCTGTATGGTGGAGTTGGATTAGGTAAAACTCATTTAATGCACGCAATAGCACATGAAATTAAAAAGAGAAACCCTCTAAGAAGGGTTATTTACATGTCAGCAGAAAAATTCATGTATCATTTTATAAAAGCCTTAAGATTTAAAAATACAGTGGCATTTAAGGAACAATTTAGAAATGTAGATGTCTTAATGATTGATGACGTCCAATTTATTTCAGGGAAGGACTCTACACAAGAAGAGTTTTTTCATACCTTTAATGCATTAATTGATCAAAATAAACAACTAATAATCTCTGCTGATAAGTCACCTCAGGATCTTGAGGGAATTGAAGAGAGAATGAGGTCTAGACTAGGTTGGGGACTGGTTGCAGATATTCATCCACTAAATTATGAGTTAAGGCTTGGAATTCTTCAAGCTAAATCAGAAAAGCTTACAGCAAAAATTTCTGAAAATATTTTAGAGTTTTTAGCTCATAAAATTACAACTAATGTTAGAGAGTTAGAGGGAGCATTGAATAGATTGTCTGCTTTTTCCTCGTTAATTGGTAGTGAAATAAATTTGGATATGGTTCAGGATCTTCTAAAAGACCTTCTTAAATCCTCACAGAAAAAAGTGAACATTGAGGAAATTCAAAAAAAAGTTTCTCAGCATTTTAATATTAAGATGTCAGATATGAGTTCTGCTAGAAGATCTCGGACAGTTGCAAGACCTAGACAAGTTGCAATGTACTTGTCCAAAAACTTAACATCAAGATCTTTACCGGAAATTGGTAGAAGGTTTGGAAATCGAGACCATACAACTGTTATTCACGCAGTGAGAAAAGTTGAAGAACTCAGAAATAAAGATGCATCCTTCGATGAAGATGTTCAATTACTAATACGAATGTTGGAATCTTAAAACAAATATAACTATGGAATTTTCTGTTACAAAAAAAAGTTTACTTGATTGTTTAAGTCACTTTCAGAGTGTGGTTGAGAGAAGAAACACTATTCCAATACTCTCAAACTTAAAAATTAATGCTATTGAGGGTGGTTTAAATTTAACAGCCACTGACCTCGCTTTAGAGCTATCTGAAAGTTTAACAGCAAATGTTTCAGCAACAGGTGGAATTACGATTCCTTCCCAGCTTTTTTTTGAAATTATAAGAAAAGCACCTGAATCATCACAGATCTCATTAAAGCAAGACGAAAAGAGTGGGTCGGTATTTGTTTTTTTTGGAAAGTCTAAATTTTCACTTCCAACATTACCTATTGAGGATTTTCCAGTCATGGATTCAGAAAATCTAGATGCTGAAATTTCATTAAAGGCAAATGATCTAAAGATGTTAATAAATAATTCTAAATTTTGTATGGGGTTAGATGAGTCCAGACAATATTTGAATGGTATTTTTTTGCATACAAACGGAGAATTTATTTTAGCTGTTGCAACAGACGGACACAGGTTGTCTAAATGTTCGGTTTCAGGAGAATTAGATAAAAAGTTTGACGGAATAATCATTCCAAAAAAATCCGTATTTGAGATTTCAAAACTCTTAGAAGATTATAGTGAAAGCGTAAAAATAAATTTTTCAAAAACTAGAATTAAATTAACTTTTGGTAATGTGCAATTTATTTCAAAATTAATTAATGCATCTTTTCCAGACTATGAAAGTGTTATACCTAAAGATAATAATCAAACAATGACAGTTGATTGTAAAAGCTTTAGTGAGACAATAGATAGAGTTTCAACAATATCGGACGATAAACTAAGGACTGTAAAGTTTCAAATTTTGAACGGCAGTTGTACAGTTAGCTCATTTGGAAATGATAAGTCCATAGGAACAGAGACACTTAATGTCGATTTTAACGGCTCACAGATTTCAATTAATTTTAATGCAAGATATATTTTAGATGTTTTAGGAATAATAAAAAGTGGTAAAGTAAAGTTTCATTTTTCTGAAAAGACCGCTCCTACGATTATTGAAAGTGATTCATTTAAGAATAATGTTTTTTTGATTATGCAGATGAGAGCATAATTTTTTTTATGTTTTCTAATGTTAGAATTGAAAAGTTAATATTAAGTAATTACAGAAACCATAAATCTCTTAGGCTAAATCTAAAAAAAGATATAATTCTGATATGCGGAAGGAATGGTTCTGGAAAAACAAATATTTTAGAATCAATATCTCTGCTTACGTCTAGTAGTGGACTAAAAAAAACAAACTTAGCTGAAATCATTAATAGTGATCTTAAAGGGCCTGTAGAGCTTTTCGGTGTTAATTTATTGTGCAGTATAAAAAATACAAAAATGAAAATTGGCCTAGGCATTAAAAAGAATGCTAATGGCTTAAAAAAAATAATAAATTTAGAAGGATTAAAAACAAAAAAAAAAATAGATGAATACTTTAGTATTTTTTGGATAACTCCGAAAATGACATTTCTCTTTCAAAACAATAGAGAGGACAGGAGAAACTTTATTGATCAGATGATATGCTCTATTGACTTCTCTTTTAAAAAATTTCTTTCCATGTATGAGAAATACAAGAGTGAAAGAATAAAAATACTAAAAAAATGGAATGAAACCTCTGAGGAATGGATTGTTTTAATTGAAAAAAAACTAGCGACAACCGGAATTATAATTTGTGATGCTCGAAGAAAATTCATTAAACAATTAAATTTTCACTTAAATAAACCAGCAAATCCATTTCACTCATTAGAAATAGAGTTAAGTGGTGAACTAGATTCGCTTCTTTTGAAAAAGCCTGCTATCGAAGTTGAGGAATTTTTTTTTAAAAAGCTAAAAGAAAATAGAAGAAAAGATGCTTTTACAGGTAAAACAAATTTTAGTGCAAACAAAACAGATTTAATTGTCTTAAACAAAAATTATGAAAGAGATGCTAAGAATCACTCCACCGGTGAACAAAAAGTAATTATTTTTTCAATTATTTTTTCATTTTTGAAAATTTTGAAAAATCAAAAAGACTTAAAAATTTTATTTTTGCTCGATGATGTATTTTCATTCCTTGATAAAAACTTCATTCTGACTGTTTTAGATCAACTAAACAGTTTAAAAATTCAAACTTGGATGACTGATGTAAGTGGCGACTGGATTATGAAAAAAGAAAGATACAAATCAATTATTGAAAAGATAAATATTGATGAATAAAGGTTTAAACTTCATATTATTTGGGTATAATATGAAAAATATTAGGTATCGAATTTGGAAGCAAAAAATATAAATCAAAACAATATAGATTACGATGCAGAGTCTATTAAAGTCCTTAAAGGCTTAGATGCTGTTCGCAAAAGACCAGGTATGTATATTGGTGACACTGATGATGGCTCTGGCCTTCACCATATGGTTTATGAAGTTGTTGATAATTCTATAGATGAAGCACTCGCAGGATTCTGTGATTCTATAATAGTCAAATTAAATAAAGATGACTCGGTTACAGTTGTTGATAACGGAAGAGGCATCCCAACTAATATTCACAAAGAAGAAGGAGTTTCAGCTGCGGAGGTAATTATGACTCAATTACATGCAGGAGGAAAATTTGATCAAAACTCTTATAAAGTTTCTGGTGGGTTACATGGAGTTGGTGTTTCAGTTGTTAACGCTTTATCTGAAAAACTTGATCTTAAAATTTGTAGAGAAGGAAAGAAATATTTTATTAATTTTTCTGACGGGAACCCAGAGTCTCCTCTTAAAGAAGTTGGAAGCACCGAAGAAAGTGGCACAGAAATTACTTTTTTACCCTCAAAAAAAACTTTTAGTTTAACAAAATTTGATTTTACAAAGCTTGAATCACGTCTTCGAGAACTTGCATATCTAAATTCAGGAGTAAATATTAAATTAATAGATGAGAGAGGAGATCAAGAAAAAGTTTCTGAGTTATCTTCCCGAGGAGGTTTAAAAGCCTACGTGTCTTTTTTAGATAAATCAAGGGAGTCAATTATCAAAGATATTGTTTTTTTTAAAGGCTCAGTAGAAAATATTAATCTTGAACTTGCTTTACAGTGGAACAAATCCTACTACGAGCATTGTCTAGTTTTTACAAATAATATACCTCAAAGAGATGGGGGAACTCATTTAGCTGGATTTCGTTCGGCATTGACAAGAACGGTCAATGCAGCAATAAACAATTCAGGTTTTTCAAAAAAAGATAAAATTGCGTTAACTGGTGAGGATGCCAGAGAAGGTTTAACTTGCATTTTGTCAGTTCAAGTCCCGGATCCAAAGTTTTCATCACAGACCAAAGATAAGTTAGTTTCATCTGAAGTTAGACCAGTGGTGGAGTCAATTGTAGCAGAAAACCTTACTAACTGGTTTGAGGAAAATCCAAAAGAATCAAAGGCAGTAATTACAAAAATTTTTGAAGCAGCTGCAGCCAGAGAGGCGGCACGAAAAGCAAGAGAGGTCTCTAGAAAAAACTCGGCATTTGAAGTGAGCTCATTACCAGGAAAACTTGCAGATTGTCAGGATAAATCTGCTGAGAATTGCGAGTTATTTATTGTAGAGGGTGATTCAGCTGGAGGCTCCGCAAAACAAGCTCGGGATAGAAAAAATCAAGCTGTTTTACCCTTAAAAGGTAAAATCTTGAATACTGAAAAAGCTAGGCCAGATAAAGCAGTTAGTTCAGCAGAAATAGCAACCCTAATACAAGCTCTTGGCACTGGATTTAAACCAGATTTTAAGCTTGATGATTTAAGATACCATAAAATAATTATAATGACTGATGCGGATGTTGATGGATCTCACATAAGAACACTTCTACTGACTTTTTTTTATAGGCACATGCCTGATCTCATTAAAGAAGGTTATGTTTACATAGCACAACCGCCACTTTATAGAATTAAAAAAGGTAAAACTGAACTATACCTTAAAGATGATAAAGAATTAGATAACTTTCTTGTTAATGATGTGATTGAGCAATCAGCTTTACTTCAAAAAAATGGTGTGACAGTTAAGGGAGTTGATCTGGCAAATCTCTTCACTTTATTAATTAGTTTTGATAAATTATTAAGTCAATTAGCTTCAGGAAATGACAGCCTATATTTTCTTTTAGAGCAAGCGACAATCGCAAATTTTTTTAACTCTGATAATTTTGATAATCAGCAAAAATCTAACAAGACAATTGATTATCTTCTTAAGAGATTAAACTTTGATCTTCAAATATGGTCAGCAGAATTAAAACCTGGGGAGTGTATAATTTTTTATAAGACAGAAAATAAAGTTAAAGAAAAATTCGAGATACTTTTTCAGGATTTTAATCAATTAAATTATATTAATTTAAAAAAATTTAGTGATCGTCTACAAGAGTATTTTTTAAACAGGTCGACCTTTCAAATTAATGATGACAAATTTGACATTTTTAGTCCAAAAGACTTATTAATAAAGGGAATGGAACAAACAAAGAAAGGCATTACATTTCAAAGATATAAAGGCCTTGGAGAGATGAATCCTGATCAATTATGGGAGACAACTCTAGACCCTGAATATAGATCAATACTAAAGGTCGATGTTAATGATGCCCAAAGAGCTGATGAAATATTTGAAGAACTAATGGGTGATGACGTTGAAAAAAGAAAGATTTTTATTCAGTCTAATGCAAGAAAAGTTTCTAATCTCGATGTCTAAAAACCATTATCCTACCCAAAAATTAATGGAAAAATAGGCCTGTGAAGGTTTTTAAGTGGTTTTTTTTAATTTTTATTTGGCTAATTCTTTTTATGAGTTTAGCTGTAACCTGGTCACTCTTAAATTTACCAGAAACAGAATCAATACAAATTTCCAGACAACCCAGTATAACTTTTCTTGATAAAGAGGGAAGGATCATTGCTTCATATGGAGATATATACGGTCAAACTATCCAGTATAAAAACTTACCAAAAAATTTAATAAATGCAGTAATAGTAACAGAGGATAAAAGATTTTTTTCACATATTGGTGTTGATATAAAAGGAATAATGAGAGCTACATATGTAAATTTAAAAGCAGGAAAAATTGTACAAGGTGGTAGTACTGTAACACAACAATTAGCAAAAAATCTTTTTTTAACTCCTGAAAGATCTTTTACTCGTAAACTTCATGAATTAATTTTAAGTTTTTGGTTAGAAATGAGATTTACTAAGCAGCAAATACTTAGTATTTATTTAAATAGAGTATATCTTGGTTCTGGTACATATGGGGTTCAAGCTGCATCAGAAAAGTATTTTAACAAGAAGGTTGAAGAGCTAAATCTTTATGAGTGTGCATTAATTGCAAGTTTGTTAAAGGCACCTTCAAGATATAACCCAATATCAAATGAAAAACTATCAAGGGTAAGAACTTCAAAGGTTTTAGAAAATATGGCTAAAAATAAATTAATTACTTTTAGTAATGTTAAAGAGGCACAGTTAAACAATAAAAAATACGACAAATTTACATCTGCACCAAAGAGTACAAGATATTTCGTAGATTGGTTATTACCTAGAGTTAAGACATATTTAGGTGAAATAAATGAAGATTTAATAGTTAGAACTACGTTAGATGTTCAACTTCAAGAAATTGCGGAAAAATCTGTTAATCAAATCACTTCAAAATATGAATCAGCCGATCAATCAGCATTAGTGGCTTTAAATTTAAATGGAGAGGTTTTAGCAATGATAGGCGGAAGAGATTATGGTGACTCACAATTTAACAGAGTGACCCAGGCACAAAGACAACCTGGCTCAGCTTTCAAACTATTTGTCTATCTAGCAGGCTTACAGAAAGGTTATTCTCCCGATGACCTAATAGTCGATTCAGAAATAGATATAGATGGATGGTCACCAAAAAACTATAAAAAAGAATATATTGGTGAAGTTTCTATTAGTGATGCTTTTGCAAAATCAATAAACACTGTTGCAGTAAAATTGTCTGAAAATATTGGGAGAGAAAATGTAATTAAAACTGCAAAATCCCTGGGCGTTAACAGTCCTTTACTGAACTCACCGTCAATTGCTTTAGGAACCTCTGAGGTGAATTTATTAGAACTAACTTCAGCCTATAATGTTCTTGCTAACAATGGAAATGGAATTTTTGTTCACGGAATTAGATCAATAGAAAATACATCAGGAAAATTATTATTTATGAGAGAGGGTTCTGGTCCAGGAAAAATACTTGACTCATTTGTTGTTTCAACAATGACCAAAATGATGGAACAAACAATTACTAGTGGTACAGGTAGGAAAGCAAAAATTAACAGACCAGCGGCTGGAAAAACAGGAACAAGTCAATCTCTCAGAGACGCATGGTTTATAGGTTTTACTTCAGATTTAGTTGTAGGTGTTTGGTTCGGTAACGATAACGATTCTCCAATGAATGAAATTACTGGGGGCACAGCACCCGAAATTTTATGGAGCGACTTTATGCAAAAAGCTCATAGCGGTGTTCCTGTTAAATCTTTAAATTACGTGAGTGAAAAGAAAAGAAAAAAATTTAGGAATAATGACAAAATCAACAAAATTATTTCAAAAAGTAAAAGGCTTAATGAAAAGAAAAGTGTTTTTGAAAGAATTTTAGATAACTTTTTCTGATTAATTTAAGATGATATCTTCTTTCAGATCTTTAGGTCTGAAAAATTTTATATATCTGTCATTTTTATCTAGTAAAAAAATTAGTGAACTGTGATCTACTAAGTAATCTTTATCTACAGAACTGCTTTTATTAAGTTTAACATAAACTCTAAATTTCTTAAGAATATTTTTTATTTCCTCATTGGTACCTGTAAGAGCAATAAATGATTCATCAAAATTTTCCATAAAGTTTTTAAGTTTTTTTATTGTATCTCTCTCTGGATCTACAGTAATAAAAATAGGCTTAATTTCTTCTTTAAGTTTAGAGTTGTTTTCAAAAATTTTAGAAATTTTTAATAAATCAAAAGGACAGATGTCTGGACAATATGTGTAACCAAAGTAAATGAGCTTTTTTAAATTAACTTTTGTGGAATCAAAGGTTTTACCATCTTGATCCGTTAAAAGAAAGCTACCTCCTAAAGACGAAACTGGAGCTCTTTTATCATATAAAAAATTTATAAAAAAGATGACTACTAGTATAAAAAAAACAAGTATTAACATCATTAATAAATTT
>MDTA01049285.1_pt1 | contig 13805 bp, 12 predicted proteins | sample 811151 | NCBI WGS metagenome assembly MDTA01 (sample SAMN05326648, study PRJNA326480) | marine metagenome | isolation source: seawater | place: Indian Ocean: South | collected 2010 | reverse complement strand
TTAATTAATTATTACTATAATAATTTTTATAATTTTTAAAGAAATTAATCTTATTTACATCGAAAATAAATACTAAAACTTTATAAATCCTATTTCTATTATTATTTTTCAATATAGAATTGAGCTATAGTTAATACTCTTAAAATATAATTAGTGGCACTTAGATGTTTATGAGTATGGTTAACAAAACAATAATCTAGTAATCTATTATCCTTTTTATAATTTTATTAAAGACGATAAATATTAAGTTGAAAATTTTTTCTTTTTTCTAAGAAAATTAATAAGCTCATTAGCTTTAATATTCTGAAAAATCTATATTTTTAAGATCAAATTAAGTAAATTTACTGCTATTTTTTTCATAATTACTTATAAATTTATGATTTTGTTTGAGAATATTCTTTTTAGATAAATAACCAATAAATGAAATTTTTAATTATAGTTTTTATATCAGTCTTAAGCTAAATCAAAAATTATAATATTTTGTGGTTTATTAGTTTTATATGTTTTAATAGCAAATAATAAATTCTTTTTTTTATTACTATTTGTCGTCCATTATAAATATTATTAATTATGGATTTGAAAATTTTTCAAGAATTTAATTAATTTACTTCTTGAGCAACTTCAAATAAGTTTTCTTTTGTACTTTTGAAATTATTAAAATTATTAAAATTGCCAGAGGATGAATTATTTATTAAATAAAGTTTTTTTAATCCTGCTGATCTTCCTGCTTCAATATCATCATATTTATCACCAACTAATATTGATTCATCTAAATTAATACTCCATTTTTTCTTAGCCTCTATTATCATGCCTGCTTTTGGTTTTCTGCAGTTGCAATTTTTTTTATATTCTCCAATTCCTTTTGTTGGATGATGAGGACAAAAAAATGTATCTAATATTTTTATATTCTCTTTTTCTAATTCCAAATACATATGATTCATGAAATTGAAAAAGTCTTTTTCTCTATATAATCCTCTTCCTATTCCGGATTGATTTGTAATAATTATAAGATTATAATTTTTCTTAATTAATAGCTTCATGCCTTCAATACTTTTCTCACAAAACATTAAATCTTTAATTTTATATGCATATCCAATGTCCTTATTTATCACTCCATCTCTATCTAAAAAGGCAATTTTCATTTCAATTATTTTTATCTATATTTCAACTTTATATAACAATCTTATTAATTCTGTAAGAAGGATTGCTTAATCAAATTCATACAATCTTCATTGTCTTTTTGAGCATTGCATTGATTTTTTGAGAATTTTTTTAACAATAAAATTGGAAGATATAAAAGTAAAATTCTTTTTTTTCCTAGAATTAACTTGAATATAATTTGATGATATTTGCTTTTGGTTACTAAATGTATTCCTAATTTCCTACTTAAGACACAATATAAATTCTTTGACTTAGCATATTCTCTTAAACTTTTCTCGCTTTGAAAACAGATATGTTGTCCAAGTTCATTTGCAATGTACCACCAATCTTTAATTTTTTCATTAGATGGTACTAATTGGGTTGTGAAGATTATACTATCGGATTTTTTTAGTATTTGATCCAGTAATTCTGAAGGGTTAACAATATGTTCCAAGACTTCTGTAGCGAAGATTATTTTATAGTTCTTTTTATCAGAAAGTGGATTCTTTTTGTAGCAAAATGCTTGTGCTAAAGGAGAATTTCCATAAGGTTCAAAACCTTCACAGGAGACTCCTTTATCTCTTAAAAATCTCACAAAAAGACCACTGCCCGCTCCCCAATCTAAAACTTTGTTATTAGTATTTATTAAATATAAAAATACTATTGCAAATTTAGACATAAAAAGAGATCTTATAACTATCCCGGTGTCAGAAATGCATATTGATTGATCATAAGCCTCAGCTAACCATATTTCGGAATTGCTTAACCAGTGAAATTTACAACTTTTGCATTTGTATAAATTGCTTCTATACTTATTGAGAACTAAATAATTTGAAAATAATTCGCAATCAGCTGATTTACACATTTTACATATAATCTGGTTTTTACTTGTTGAGCTATTCATTCTGAATATATAGATCTTGGGTTATTAATTGATTAAGTTAATGATTCGTTTTTCAGAAGTAATATTAAACCATCTTTGATTATTTAAATACCACTTTATTGTTTTACTAATACCTTCATTAAATGAATATTTCGGACTCCAACTTAACTTTTCTTTGATAAGTGTTGAATTTATAGCATATCTCCTGTCGTGGCCAGGTCGATCTTTGACAAACTCAATTAAATTCTCATACTTTTGTTCCTTAGGAATCATTTCATCTAATAGGTTGCATATTTTTCTAACTAAATCTATATTTCTTTGTTCATTATTTCCCCCAATACAGAATCTTTCACCTGGCTCACCCTCGTCTGCAACTTTTATAATTGCATCTACATGATCTTCTACATATAACCAATCTCTTACATTAAGTCCATCTCCATAGATAGGAATTCTCTCATTATTGATTGCTTTGTTGATTACTAGTGGAATTAGTTTTTCTGGAAATTGCCAAGGGCCATAATTATTACTGCAATTTGTTATTAATGTTGGCAAATCGTAAGTATGGTTCCAAGCAGCTACTAAATGATCGCTAGCAGCTTTTGTAGCAGAGTAAGGACTTCTGGGAGAGTAACTTGTATTCTCATCAAAACTGCCAATTTCATCTAATGATCCAAACACTTCATCAGTACTTATATGAACGAATTTAAATTTTTCTTTTTTATCAATATTAAGTTTGTTCCAATATCTTCTTGTTGATTCAAGTAAATTGTATGTCCCTACAATATTACTGTTTATAAATGGATTAGAACTATCTATAGATCTATCTACATGACTCTCAGCGGCTAAATGAAGAATTAAATCTGGAGAAGCAAAATCAACTGCTTCCATTGTGGATTTATAGTCATAAAGATCAGTTCTAAGTAATTTATAGTTAATATTTTTTTTACTTCTTGAATTTAACTTTTCTTCAATACTTATATGATTACTTGCGTAACTCATTTTATCTAAATTATAGATATCTAAATTACTCTGCGAAATCAATTTTCTGATAACTGCACTTCCGATAAAACCACATCCACCAGTTATTAGAATCTTTTTTTTATCTTTTGATAGATTCATTTCTAATTATCTAAAGATGATCTTATTTTTTCTATTTCATCTTCTATTGACTCTTGCCAGTAATTATTTTTTAATTGCAGATATTCTTGAGTAGATTTACAATCTAATTTTGAAAATTTAGGTCTGATAGCCAAAGTAGGAAAGTTTTTAGATGAAATTGGTTCAATTTTACATGATGACTTTAACAAGCCTTTATTTAAACAGATTTTGCAAATATATTTTGTTAAATCATACCAACTCGCTACACCTGAATCACTCCAATGAAATATAGATTGATCATTTGATAAGGAATTATCATCAATTATCATTTTATAACATGCTTCTGAAAGAGATTTGGTAGTAGTTGGAGAACTTATCTGGTCATCAACAATATTTAAACTAGCTTTATTCTTTAATAAATTTATTATTTTAGTGAGAAAATTTTTTCCTACATGTCCTATTAACCAGCTAGTTCTAATTATTTTTGCTCTCTTTTGCGGGATTAAAATACTTTCAATAGCGATCTCTCCTTCAACCTTTGTTTTCCCGTAAATATTTATTGGTTTTCTTTCAGAATCAGTTTTGTAAGGAAAAGATTGTTCTCCACTGAATACATAATCAGTACTAATGTGTATTAATTTCCCCCCAGTCTTAAGCAATGCATTTGAAATAAATTCTGGCCCAAGACTATTTACTGCATAAGCTAGATCTTTTTCTTTTTCTGCCATATCTACATTTGTATATGCAGCTGCATTGATAACCCAATCTGGATTCTCTTTATAAATAAAATCTTCACATTTTTTTTTATTTGTTATATCAAAGTCTTTTTTACTTTTAAAAATTATTTTGTATTGTCCGTTTTTTCTTTTTGTTTTATTGCTAAATTCCTTAGTTAGTGTTTTACCTAACTGTCCATTACAACCTGTTATTAATATTTTTTTCATAGGAGTTCACTTTTAGGAATTTGTTTTAATGTAGAGGCTAATTGATCTTTTCTATTGGTTTTCACAATAAGTTCATTTATTGGCCAACTAATATTTAATTCATCATCATTCCAAATTATTGAATTTTCTGAATCCTTATGCCAGTAATTAGTAGTTTTGTATGACACTATTGCCTTGTCCGATAATGTTAAGAAACCATGTGCAAAACCATTTGGAATCCAAAATTGCTTTTTATTATTTGAGGATAAATAGGAATGTGCCCAAGAACCAAAAGTTGGTGAATCTTTTCTTATATCTAGAGCCACATCGTATATTTCTCCTCGTTCACAACTAACTAATTTTGCTTGTTGATTTGGTTTCATTTGATAGTGTAAACCTCTTAAAACCCCTTGATCAGAGATAGATTTGTTGTCTTGAACAAAAACAACATTCTCACCAATCAAATTATTAAAAACTCTCTGATTCCAACTTTCATAAAATATCCCTCTGCTATCTTCGAAAATATTTGGTTCTAGTATTCCCAAACCTTTTATTTCAATACCATCTTTATTGATTACTTTTTTTATTCGCATTAATTAAATTTATTTTTTAATTTTAACAGATCGGATAAATAATCTCCGTAACCACTATTTTTATAATTTAAACTTTGGATTTTTAATTCCTTATCAGAGATCCAACCGTTCCTCCAGGCAACCTCTTCGGGACAACCAACTTTAAATCCTTGTCTTTTTTCTAAAGTTTGTATAAAACCACATGCCTCATAAAGAGAGTCAAATGTCCCAGTATCAAGCCAAGCAGTACCCCTGCTGAATAACTCTAAATTTAATTTCCTCTCTTTTAAGTATTCTTTATTTAGATCTGTAATTTCTAATTCGCCTCTAATTGAGGGTTGTAAATTTTTAACTTTTTCAATCACATTATTTTCATAAAAATATAGTCCAGTTATTACAAATCTGCTTTTAGGCTTATATGGTTTTTCCTCTAAACTTAAAATTTCTTTTTTTTCATTGAATTCAACAACTCCATATCGAGAAGGATCTTTAACTGCATATCCAAAGATAGTAGATTTGTCATAATCCAAGTTACTTTTTCTTATTTTGTGAATCATTTCTTCTCCATAAAAAATATTATCTCCAAGGATTAATGCTACTGGACTTTTATCGATAAAATTTTTTCCAATAATAAACGCTTGAGCTAATCCTTCAGGTTTTTTTTGGATCTCATATTTGATATTTATCCCCCAAGAATTTCCATCCCCTAACAAACTTTTAAAACTTTCTTGATCATCAGGAGTAGTAATTATTAAAATATTCTTAATACCTATTAACATTAAAGTTGATAAGGGATAATAAATCATTGGCTTGTCATAAATAGGCATAAGTTGCTTACTCACTGCCTTTGTAATTGGATTTAATCTTGTTCCTTTACCGCCAGCAAGAATTATACCTTTTCTATTAGATTCGATCATTTAAATTTTTTAAAAGCAATTTTATAGTAACTTAACTGCGTTTATTTTAGATAAATTTAAATTTTTGACTTAAGATTTTGTACTATAAATAGTTAATTAAAGGATAATATAAGAATAAATATTTAAATAATCAATTATTTCGATGAAAAGAATATTAATAACAGGAGGAGCTGGATTTATTGGTAGTCATACTTCTTTAGCATTATTAGAAAAGGGTTTTGATTTAGTTATTTTAGACTCACTCGTTAATAGTAAAATTGAAGTTATTGAAAATATAAAAAAAATTACTTCTCTGAAAAATAAAAATTTAAAAAATAAAATAGAGTTTTTCAAAGCGGATTTAAGAGATAAGGATTGTATTTATGACATTTTTAAAAAAGCAAAGAGTGAATTAAGGTCAATTGATGCAGTTATTCATTTTGCGGGTCTAAAAGCAGTAGCTGAATCTGTTGAAAACCCTTTTAAATATTGGGATGTAAATGTCAAAGGATCTTTAAACCTTTTTTCAGTTATGGAAATGTTTGAATGTAAAACAATTGTTTTTAGTAGCAGTGCAACTGTATATGGAAAATCAAATAAATTTTATTTAAGTGAAGATGATGCAATTAATCCTATTAACCCGTATGGGAAAACAAAAGCTACAATCGAAAATATACTTTCAGATATTTTTAAAGGTACTTCAAGAAATTGGAGAATTGCAAATTTACGATATTTTAATCCTGTAGGAGCTCATCCATCTGGATTAATTGGAGAAGACCCCATAGGAGTTCCAAATAATATTTTTCCAATTATAAATCTTGTAGCTAAGGGTAAACAAGAAGTGTTAAAAATATATGGTAATGATTGGGAAACTAGAGATGGAACTTGCTTAAGAGACTATATACATGTAATGGATGTTGCCAATGGTCATATAAAAACATTGGAATATCTATTGCATTTTGATGAAACATTTATAAATATGAACCTTGGTACAGGTAAGGCAACAAGTGTTATGGAACTTGTAAATATTTTTCAAGAGGTTAATAAAGTAAAGCTACCTTTTAAAGTTGTTGAGAGAAGGAAGGGTGATCTTTCTATTTGCGTTGCAGATAACTCCTTGATAAGGGAAAAATTAGCATGGTTTCCTGAAAGAAATTTAGCAGAAATGTGCAGGGATAGCTGGAATAGATCCCTTTGTAATTAAAAATAAACTAGATTGATGAGTAATATGCTTTAGCTGTTTCACTAATACCCTTTATTAAATCAATTTTAGGAGCCCATCCAAGCTTCTTAATCCTAGATACATCTAATAGTTTTTTGGGTGTTCCATCGGGCTTAGTTCTATCCCAAATGATTTCTCCTTCATAATTTAAAGATTTAGAGATAATATTAGCTAATTCAATTATTTTGATGTCTTTTCCTATACCAACATTTAGAAAATATAACGGTTCATTTTTTGCACTTCTAGGTGAATTTTCACTTATTGGTAACCAATTTTCAAGTGCAAAAACAACAGCATCTCCCAGATCATCTACATGCATAAATTCCCTAAGTGGTTCTCCAGATCCCCAAACTGTTACGAAAGGCAGTGATTGTTTTTTTGCATAAGAAAACTTTTTTATTAATGCAGCTACAACATGACTATTTTCTGAATGATAATTATCATTCGGACCATAGAGATTTGTTGGCATTAACGATATTGCATCAAAACCATATTGAATATTTAAGTATTCGCAAAGTTTGATACCAGCAATCTTTGCGATAGCGTAAGGTTCGTTTGTAGTTTCTAAGCCTCCTTGTAAAAGATACTCTTCTTTAATGGGTTGTTTAGCGAATTTTGGATATATACAACTACTCCCTAAAAATAAAAATCTTCTAACTCCATTCTTCCATGCTGATTCAATAACGTTGTTTTGTATTTTTAGATTTTCTGAAATAAAATCAAAAGGATAACTTGAATTGGCAAGAATACCCCCTACTTTAGCTGCTGCAAGAATTACAATATTTGGCTTATTTATTTCAAACCAATCATTAACTTTTTTTTGATCAACAAGATTTAAGTCTTTTCTAGAGGGCGTTAGAATTTCACCTCCACTATCTTTGTTACCATAACCACTTTGTAGTAATTTTTTGAAGACGGATTTGCCTACCATCCCTCCTGAACCTGCAATAAATATTTTGTCTTGATAAAAAATTTTTTTCATAATTTTTAAATTTCTTTATAATAATTTCGATACCATTTTATAAACTCCTTAATTCCAGTAGATAGATCGGTATTTGGTTTGAGGCCAGTAAGTTGTTCTATAGATGAAGTATTGGCAGCTGTTATTTTAACATCACCAGGTTGCATAGGCTTAAAATTTTTTATAGCTTTAATGCCAAGATTTTCTTCTAAAGTATTAATAAAATCTAATATTGGAACGGTATTACTAGCACCAATATTATAGATATTATAAGGGGCCCAACTTTTATCAGATTCTGGTTTATACCTATTAAAATTTTTGTTTGATTTTGCGGGTTTTTTAATTAATTCACATACAATATCAACAATATCATCAATATAGGTAAAATCACGAGAGACATCTCCATTATTAAATATTTGAATTGGTTCCCCAGAAAGAATTGCTTTTGTAAAAATCATTGGAGCCATGTCAGGCCTGCCCCATGGTCCGTAGACTGTAAAGAATCTTAGTCCAGTTGAAGGGAGACCATACAAGTGACTATAAGAATGTGCAATTAATTCATTAGATTTCTTTGTTGCAGCGTATAAACTTACTGGATGATCTACTGGGTCAGTTTCAAAAAAAGGTGTTTTTAAATTACCTCCGTATACAGAACTACTACTAGCGTATATAAAGTTCTTAATATTATGCTGTCTGCAACATTCAATTATATTTAAGAAACCTATTAAATTAGAATTTGCATATGAAAAGGGGTTTTCTATTGAAAATCTTACTCCTGCTTGTGCGGCTAAGTGTATAACGACATCAGGCCTAAATCTGTTAAAAGTTGAATTTAAGAGTCTATAGTTAACTAAATCCCCTTTAATAAAATTCCATTTGCATGCATGTTTTGATGCCTCATCATTTAGGATTTTTAATCTATCTTTCTTTAACTTAACTGAATAATATTTATTTAAATTATCAAAACCTATTAATTGATTTTTTCTATTTATTAATTCTTTACAAATATGAAATCCAATGAATCCTCCTACTCCAGTGATTAAAATTTTCATATCGTTTTCAATTTTTATATAATTGTAATTAAAAAAGTTTATCTTTTAATGTATTAATTAATATCCCTAGTCTTTTTTAACCTGAAGTTATTATTTGTAAGTTAATTTTCACTTGATTCCTTTTATTTACTATAAGCAAATTTGTAAATAATTTACATTGATTTAAAATTTTCAATTTAGAAAGTTTAAATTGGAATATTTAGACCTTCTTAAAATAGAACAGATAATTTCGATCAAATAATATCTTTATGAAGTAATATTTACAAATTTTTTTGATAATAAATATATCTTTTAGACATGTATTTTGTTACTAATTTTCTTAATAGGGATTTATGCTATATCCAGCTTTTTTTAATACCATCTCTTTTTTTGCTTCTTTTAGATCATATTCAATCATTTCTTCAATTAGTTCTTCTAGAGTTATTTGTGGTTCCCACCCAAGTTTCTTTGTGGCTTTTGTTGGATCTCCTAACAATTGTTCCACTTCTGTTGGTCTGAAATACCTTTCATCAATTCTTATTACTATTTCATTCGTGTCGGATCTTCTTCCAATCTCATTAATCCCTTCACCTTCCCAAATGATAGATGGACTATTTTTATCTTTTTTCCAACCCAGTTTATTAGCAGATATTTCTATAAATTTTCTCACTGATTCCATTCTTCCTGAAGCTATTACATAATCTTCAGGTTCGTTTTGTTGAAGCATCAACCATTGCATAATGACATAATCTTTTGCATGGCCCCAATCACGCAAAGAGTCAATATTACCTAAATGAAGACATGACTCTAGGCCCTCATTAATTCTTGCAAGGCTTCTTGTGATTTTTCTAGTTACAAAGGTTTCTCCTCTTCTCGGACTTTCATGATTAAATAATATTCCATTACAAGCATAAATTCCATATGCCTCTCTATAGTTTACAGTGATCCAATAAGCATAAAGTTTTGCTACCGCATAAGGGCTTCTAGGATAAAAAGGTGTTTTTTCATTTTGGGGAGTCTCTTGAATTAATCCATAGAGTTCACTGGTGCTTGCTTGATATATTTTTGTTTTTTTTGTGAGATTTAAAATTCTAATTGTTTCAAGTAGTCTTAGTGTGCCTAAAGCATCTGAATTAGCAGTATATTCTGGAGTCTCAAAACTCACAGCCACATGACTTTGTGCTCCTAAATTATAAATTTCATCAGGTTGAACTTCTTGTACTATTCTTATTAAATTTGTACTATCTGTTAAGTCTCCATAATGAAGAATCATGTTTAAATTTTTTTCATGTGGATCACTGTAAATATGATTTATTCTTGAAGTATTAAAACTGCTAGCCCTCCGCTTTATTCCATGGACTTCATAGCCTTTATTGATTAAAAATTCAGCAAGATAACTACCGTCTTGACCTGTTATTCCTGTAATTAAAGCTTTCTTCTTAAAATCTTGCATATTATTGATTAATACAAAAAGGATTATAAATATATGATTTATATAATAAAACTTTGTTAAGCAGATCCATCTCCAATCCTCCATAATTTAACATTGGAGTCAATCATAATGTTAGATGGCAATAATGCTCTTGAGTCGAAAATCCATGCTGGTTTTCGCATATATTTGGTGACCTCTGACCATTTTATATCCACAAATTCCTCCCACTCTGTCAATATCACTGCGGCGTCAGCATTTTTGAATGATTCAACTATATTTTCAATAAAACACCATTCACCTTCAAATTCACTTTTGATTTTTATGATTTTTTTTAATTTAATATTTTCTTCTTTTCCAAGATCATTAGATATTTGCTTTGCATTAACTTTTGGATCATTAATATAGAGTATTGCTCCTTCTTCAAGTAAATCTTTACATATATTTATCGCTGCAGATTCTCTTGTGTCATTTGTATTCGCTTTGAAAGCAAATCCTAGGATACATATTTTTTTGGAACTTACAGTACCAAAGAGTTTTTTTATTATAAGTTTAGAAATTCTATGTTGATGCCAATTATTTAACTTAACAACTCCTTCCCAAAATTCTGCAACTTCTTTTAATCCAAAGTATTCAGAAAGATATACTAAATTTAGAATATCCTTTTTAAAACAACTCCCTCCAAATCCTGGTCCTGAATCAAGAAATTTTGAACCAATACGGCTATCAGAACCAATAGCTCTTGCAACTTCTCTTACATCTGCTCCTGTAGCCTCACACAATGCTCCTATAGAATTAATTGAACTTATTCTTTGAGCCAAGAAGGCATTTGAAGTTAATTTAGCAAGTTCACTACTCCATATATTTGTATAAAGAATTTTTTCCTTATGTACCCAATTTTCGTAAATAGAACTTAAAGCCTCTATAGCTTTATCGTTATCCCCACCAATTAAAATTCTATCTGGATTTATAAGATCATTTATGGCAGTTCCTTCAGCTAAGAATTCAGGATTTGAAAGGACATCAAAGCTTGGGTATTTATCATGACTGGTTTTCGTACTCTGAGCATCGGAAAGGATAGACTTTATTACCTCAGCTGTTCTTACTGGAAGTGTACTTTTTTCTACAACAATTGTATATCCTTTTGAGTAGGCGGCTACTTGTCTAGCACTATTTTCAACCCACTTGAGATCGCTTGCTTTACCGGCTCCAGCACCTTTCTTTTTTGTTGGAGTATTTACTGAAATGAAAACCATATCTGCTTTCTCAATCATCTCTTTAACTTTATTAGAAAAATGTAGGTTCTTTCCTCTGCAATTTTTTATTATTTCAGCAAGACCAGGTTCGAAAATAGGAAGATTGCACAAATTAGGATCATTCCATTTATTAATTCTTAATTCATTAATGTCAACAACGTTAATTTGAATTTGAGGACATTTTTGGGCGATCACTGCCATGGTTGGCCCTCCAACATAACCTGCTCCAATACAACATATATTTTTAATTTTTAATTTCATATTTCAATTTGATATATTTTTATTTTAATGTATTTTATGATTATAAAAATATCAAAAGTTTTGGAAGTTTATATATGGGTAAAAACTTACTTAGAACGTCCATAAATATCCTCAAATCTTACAATATCGTCTTCTCCAACATATGAACCACTCTGCACTTCTATAAGCGTTAAAAATATTTTTCCAGGATTTGATAATCTGTGTTTGGAGCCTAAAGGTATATAAACACTTTGATTCTCAGATAATATTTCTACTTTGTCATCTATTTCTACTTTTGCAGTACCACTAACGACAACCCAGTGCTCTGATCTATGATGATGCATTTGTAGAGAGAGTTTTTCTCCTGGCTTTACTTGTATTAGTTTTACTTGCCATCTATTTGACTCTACTACTGAAAGGTAATGTCCCCATGGTCTATAAACTTTAGTGTGTGATTGGCCTTCCGGGATTTTGCTTTTGTTTAGATAGTTAACTATATTTTTTACTTTTTGTGATGATTTTTTATTAGAAATTAGAATCGCATCTCTTGTTTCTACTACTATCAAATCACATAAATCAATTCCGACAATAAGTCTGTTATCACTTCTTATATAAGAATTTTTTGTATTATCTAATATTACTTTCCCAACTGTAAAGTTACCTTTTTTATCTTTTTTTGAGGTATCCCAAACTACTTCCCAGCTGCCAACATCACTCCATCCTACATCTAAAGGGATTACCAAACCTCTTGATGTTTTTTCCATTATAGAATTATCAATTGATATATTCTCACACTTTTCGAAAGAAAGTTTATCTATTCTCTGAAAATCAAGATCAATAATACTTTTATTAATTGCCTCCTTACAACAATTTAATATATCTGGAGAAAAGTAATTTATTTCTTTAATTATTTCTTGAGCTTTAAACATAAATATTCCACTATTCCAGGTAAACTTATTATCTTTTATAAATTCTTTTGCTGTCTCTAAATCGGGTTTTTCAAGAAAAGTTTCTATATCATAACCTTCTAGTTTATTACTAAATGGCTTTGATGCTTTTATGTATCCGTAACCAGTCTCTGGAGATGTTGGTAAAATACCAAAAGTTACTAATTTATTTTTTTTTGAGTATTCATAACCACAATTAATAACACTTATAAATTTTTCGACATTTTTAATTTCATGATCTGCGGATAAAACTAATAAAGTGGGATCTTTTTCAATCTCTAATGCCTTTAATGCTCCAAGAGTTACAGCTGGGGCTGTGTTCCTTCCCAGTGGTTCTAACAAAATTATAAATTCATTAATATTTATTTCTCGCAATTGCTCAGCCACAATAAATCTATGCTGTTCATTACAGACTAATATTGGCTTTTCAAGATTTTTTAAGGGTTGTATTCTTTGAATTGTTTTTTGCAATAAACTTAAATTATCTTCATTTGAAATAGATAAGAATTGTTTCGGATAAGATTCTCTTGAAAGTGGCCAGAGTCTAGAGCCAGATCCACCGCATAATATTAAAGGTACGATATTACTGAACATATTTATAAGTTTCTCAAAGTTATATTTTATATTAACTTATAAATAAAATCTAATAAATGTATAAATCTATAAATGTTTTTTTTAACATTTTTCATTTGTAAATCTATTAAAGAACTTTATTGTTATTAATTTTTAAATTTTTTATTTTTGAATATAATAAGTGTATAATATTAATAAATATTTTTTAGATATTGGCAATTTCTTATTACAAAAAATTTAAATATATCTTAAATATAAAAAAGAATCTTGATTTTTATTATTTTAAAAATAAGTTTTATATTAAAAAATTTATAAGATTATTAATGTTTGTTTTTTTTTATCCGTTATATTTCAGGAACCAATACTAACAGATAATAAAAAAGAATTAAAAAATAATATAAAAAAATTGCAGACTTACGCAGAGCCAAAATGGAAAAAAATTAATCTTGAAAAAAAATATAAAAAAGAAATTATTTGGACAAAAACAAAAGATAATAAAAATAAATCTTTTTCAAATAATGAATCAATTAATATTCGAGATCCTTTTCAGCAAAAAGGCAAAGAAGTTATTGGCATACTTAATAGATCAATTGTTTTTAATGATTCAATAGTTGGCCCAGATATTAGTTGGTTA
>MDTA01034055.1_pt1 | contig 13808 bp, 16 predicted proteins | sample 811151 | NCBI WGS metagenome assembly MDTA01 (sample SAMN05326648, study PRJNA326480) | marine metagenome | isolation source: seawater | place: Indian Ocean: South | collected 2010 | reverse complement strand
TCAATCATTAAATCAACTCTTTTATTTATATTTTCATAAAGATTATTTCTATCCTCATTAACGAATATAAATAATGATTCAAATAGTTTATTTTCTTTTCTTTTATTTAAATATTCTGAGTAAGGTTTCTTTGTGTATGTAGATACTTCTAGAGCTCTAATTACTCTTCTAGGATTATTTAAATCAATATTTTTATAACTTATTGGATCAATTTTTTTTAACTCCAAACATATTTTTTCTAAACCTTTAATTTTAAGTTTATTATTTAAATCAAATCTAATTTTAGGCGGAATATTTGGTATTTTATCAAACCCTTTACAAACAGCATCTATATATAATCCAGATCCACCACATAGAATGCATAAATTATTTTTTTTGAAAATTTTTTTTGAAATATTAGAAAAATCTTTCTGAAAATCTGAAATACTATATTCATGATTAATGGATTTTGATCCTATTAAGTGATGTTTGACCCCTTCTCTTTCATTTTCATTTAATTTAGCAACTCCAATATTTAATTCTTTATAAAACTGCCTTGAGTCACATGATATGATTTCAGTTTTTAAATATTTAGCTAGTTTTATAGCAATTTTAGATTTACCAACAGCAGTGGGTCCTGCAATAACAATTAATAGAGGAGTTTCGTTGTACATTAAATTTTCAATTTTTTTCCAATATTAATCATGTAATTTTCGGCTTCCTCAAAGTTATTTTTGATATCACCATTTAAAATGGCTTCTCTTATTTCTAATTTAATTTTTCCAACTAATTTTGATGGCTTTAGATTAAAATATTTCATTATATATTCTCCACTAATAGGTGGTTGAAAATTTCTTAATTGATCTTTTTCTTCAACTATTTCAATTCTTTTTCTAACCTTTTTTAAGTTATTTAAATATTTTTTTACTTTTTCTTGATTTTTTGATGTGATATCTGAAACACATAAAGTAAATAAGTCATCTATTTCTTCTCCTGCATCTACTATTAATCTCCTGTAACCCGAATCAGTGATATTTTCTTTTGCTAATCCAATTGGTCTCAAATGTAATAAAACAAGTTTCTGAACATATTTCATATTTGTATTTAGAGGAAGTTTTAGCCTTCTAAATATTTTAGGTACAAATTTTGATCCCAAATATTCATGTCCGTGAAATGACCATCCACTTTTTTTATCATATTTTTTAGTTTGTGGTTTTGCTATATCATGTAGTAAAGCCGCCCACCGTAACCAAATATTATTACTCTTTTGACTTATATTGTCAAGTACTTGAAGAGTGTGGTAAAAATTATCTTTATGTGTATGATTATTTATTGTTTCTTTTCCTTGAAGTTTAACTAATTCAGGAAAAAAAATGCTTAATAAATTTGTTTCAAAAAGTAAATTAATTCCAATTGAGGGCTTATCTGATAGTATTATTTTATTGAATTCCTCAATAATTCTTTCATTTGATATTATTTTTAACCTTTCGTGATTACGCTTGATTGATTGTAATGAATCTTCATCTATTTTAAAATTTAGTTGAGTTGCAAATCTTATCGCTCTAATCATTCTAAGAGGGTCATCTGAATATGTCTTGTCTGGTTTAAGAGGGGTTTTTATAATTCCATTTTTTAAATCACTTAAACCATTAAATGGATCAACGAGTTTATATTTATTTTTTTTATTTAATCCAATAAACATGGCATTAATAGTAAAATCTCTTCTTTTCTGATCATCTTCCATTGTGCCTAATTTTACATGAGGCTTTCTTGAATTTTTATTATATGATTCTGTTCGAGCTGAAATAAATTCTATATCATACTTATCATTTTTTACAAGAGCTGTTCCAAAGTTTTTATAGATTACGATTTTACAATTTAATTTTTTGGCTATTAATTTGGCAAGCTCAATTCCTTTTTTGTTACATACAATATCTATATCCTTTGTGTCTTTTTTTAGAAAATAGTTTCTAACATATCCACCTACGACGTAACAATCGATATCTAGATAATCTGCTGTTTCCCCTATTAGAGAAAAAATTTTTTTATTTGTTATATTTATCGTCATCTATCTAAATATTCAAGTTCTTGTTTGTCATTTATTCTAAATAATTTAGACGGTTTATTTTTTTTTGATGTATAATTATTTTCGTTTTCCTCTTTGAGAATATAATCAACAGATTTTTTTATTTTATCGCTAATTTCAGAAAAATTTCTTGGAAATGGATCTCCAGAAATATTTGCAGATGTTGAGACAATAGGTTTGTTTATTGAATTAATTATTTCTTTACACTGAATATTTTTTGTGATTCTTATTGCAATAGTATTATTATGAATCAAAATTTCAGGTAATTTTTTTGGATTGGAATAAATTATAGTAGATGGTTCATTAATATTATTTATTTCGTTTGCTAAATAAATAGGAATATTATTTACATATCTCTTTAGCATTTCAAAATTATTGACTAAAATTATTAATGGTTTATTTAATTCTCTTTTTTTAATTGAGTAAATTTTTTTTATACTATTATAGTTTAGTGCGTCACAAGCCAGTCCCCATATCGTATCAGTTTTATGTAATAAAACCCCACCGGAATTTAATATTTTAATTTCTTTTTTTATTTGACTCATGCTAATTCTTTATAAATATTTATTATTTCTTCACATTGAACCTTTGTACTAAATTTTTCTGCATAGATTCTTGATTTTTTAATATTTTCATTTAATTCTGCTGGATCATTCCAAATATTTTGAATCAATTTACTTAATTGATTTATATTATTTTTTTCAAAATAATATGAGTTAGGCCCTCCTACCTCTTTAAAAATATTTGAATTTGATATTATAACAGGAATTTCTGAATACATTGCTTCCACAATAGGTTTGCCAAAACCCTCGTATATTGAAGGGTATACTAAGCCTTTACTTAATTTATATATAGAAGCGAGATCTTTCATGTTATTAACTTTAGGGAAAAAAATTCTATTTTCCATTTTCTCTTTTTTAATATATTTTATAATCTCATTAAAATAATTTGTTTTTTTACCAATGCAAACCAAATTTATTTTTTCTAAATTCTTAATTGCTTTAATAATTAAAAGTAAATTTTTTCTTTTTTCTATTGTTCCAACATTTAGTATAAAAGGTTTATTTATACTGTATTTATTTAAGACATTTTTATTTTCTTTAATATTTAAAAAAGAGTTATCACACCCTTGGTAAATAACTTTTATTTTTTGTTTGTCAATATTAAAATACTCGATTATATCATTTTTAGTTTGATTACTTATAGCTATTATTAAATCTGAATTTTGACAAGCATATTTACTTTTGTGATAGTAAATATTTCTATCAATAAAATTATAAAACTTTGGATACTTTAAATATATTAAATCATGAATGGTCACAATTGATTTAATGTTTTTATTTAAATTTTTGGGTATTTCATTACTTAAGCCATGATAAATTTTAATTTCTTCTTTTTTTAAAATATTTGAAATTTGGTATTGTCTCCAATAATTTTTTATAAAATTTATTTTAGGTGTGTGTACTTTTATATTTTTAGGATCGTAGATTTTATTATTGTATGTGGAGGTAAATAATTGTAAATTTATTTCAGGATAATTTTCTTTTATATATGAAATTATTTCTCTACTATAATTACCCAATCCTGATTTATTCGTAAATGCCCTTTTTGCGTCTATTCCAATTTTCAATTTCTTGATATTTATAGTGAAACATTAAAGTCTCTCAATGCGTTGTTTAATGAAGTTTTTTTATTTGTACTTTCTTTTCTTTTACCAATAATTAAACAACAAGGAACATTGTATATTCCACTTTTGAATTTTTTTGGAATAGTACCAGGTATTACAACTGATCTTTCTGGTACTTCTCCTTTGTATATAATTTCCTTATTATTAGTAACATCAATTATTTTTGTTGATGATGTTATAATAACACCAGCTCCGAGCACTGCTTCTTTTTTAATAATAGCACCTTCAACTATAATTGATCTCGATCCAACGAAGCAATTGTCTTCAATTATTACTGGATTATTTTGAATAGGCTCAAGAACACCTCCGATTCCAACACCTCCGCTAATATGTACATTTTTACCTATTTGAGCGCATGACCCAACAGTTGCCCAAGTATCTATCATTGTTCCTGAATCAATATATGCCCCTATATTCACATATGATGGCATTAGTATAACATTTTTTTGAATAAATGAACCAAATCTTGAAATTGATGATGGTACTGAACGAATCCCTTTTTTTTCAAAATCCTTTTTCAGAGGAATTTTATCAAAAAACTCAATATCTCCGCAAAGAATTTTTTTGTTTTTTTTAATTGAAAAATACAGTAATATGGTTTTTTTTATCCAACTATTTGTAATCCAACTATTTTCTTTTTTTTCAGCAACTCTAATTTTTCCTTCATCTAATAAAAGAATTATTTTATCAATTAGTTTTATGTTCTCAATTCGATGAATAAGTTCTTTGTTTTCCCATAAATGATGAATTATTTTCTCTTCTTTTTCAAACATCTTATATTGTTAATTAATAAATATAAGTAAAAAACAAAATTTTTATTACATACTTTAATAATGTATTTTATTTTTATTTTTAATAAAATTTATTTGTGGGAAAATATATAGGCATTGATTATGGAAAGAAAAGAACAGGAATCTCTGTTACTGATGATGATAAAATAATTGCATCACCTTTAACTACTGTAAAAACAGTTGACTTATTGACATATCTAGATAATTTTCTTAAAAAAGAAAATGTTGAACTTATTGTTTTGGGTTTACCTAAAAAATTAAATAACACAAATAATTTAATTTTGAAGGATATTAAAAAATTTGCTTTAAAAATTGAAATAAAGTATAAAATACCTATACATTATGTTGATGAAAGATATACTTCGAAAATAGCTTCTACTATTATTTTAAATTCACATTTAAAGAAGATGAAAAGAAGAAATAAAAGTATAATTGATAAAGTTAGTGCTTCTTTAATTCTAGAAACATATTTAAATTTAAATAAAAAAATATAAAATGATTTTACCTATTTTAATATACAATCATCCAATTTTAAGGAAAAAATGTGTTGATATAAAAAAAGATCATGATGGGCTAAATGAACTAATCAACAATATGTTTGAAACTATGTATAATGCAAATGGTGTTGGTTTAGCTGCTCCTCAAATTGGAATGTCTCTCAATTTATTTGTAATTGATATGACTCCATTTAAAAATGATTATCCTGATTTAATTACGTCTAAGAAAGTTTTTATAAATCCACGCATCAACTCAGAAAATGGAAAGGAATGGGATTTTAACGAAGGTTGTTTAAGTATTCCTGAAATTAGAGAAGATGTCAGTAGAAAAAGTAAAATTGATATTAATTATTATGATCAAAAATTTAACCTTCGTAAAGAAATTATTGATGGGATTGAAGCAAGAGTTATTCAACATGAATACGATCATTTAAATGGTAAATTATTTATTGATTATTTATCAGGTCAAAGAAAAAATGTTTTAAATAGGAAAATTAATAATGTAAGTAAAGGTAAATTTGAGAAAATATACCCTTTTAAATTAAATGAAAAATAGTTTATATGAGTAAGTTAGATGAATTTGATAATTTAGTTAAAGTTATTAATGAACTAAGATTAAAATGTCCTTGGGATAAAAGTCAAACTAATAAAACATTACGAACATTAACCATTGAAGAGTGTTATGAACTATCTGACGCAATTGTAAATAATGATCAAAATTCAATAAAAAAAGAGTTAGGTGATATTTTAACTCACATTATTTTTTATTCAGTTCTTGCTGAAGAAAAAAAAATATTTTCATTACGTGACGTTATTACAAGCCAGACAAAAAAATTAATTACTCGACATCCTCATATTTATGGAAGTAAAAAAAATCTGAGTGAATCAGAAGTTAAAAAAAATTGGGAAGCAATTAAATTAAATGAAAAAGGAAGTGGAAATTCAGTTCTAAGTGGTGTCCCAAGTTCTCTTCCCACAATGTTAAAGTCTTGGAGAATACAAGAAAAAGTAAGGGGAATTGGTTTTCAGTGGGCTAAAAAGGAGGGGTATATTAAAAAGATGGAAGAAGAATTTTTTGAATTAAAGAAAGAAATAGTTGATTCTAATAAAAATAAAATGGAAGAAGAACTTGGAGATTTTATGTTTTCTATAATAAGTTTTTCATATTTTCTAAAACTTAACCCTGTTGATGCTTTGGAAAAAGCTAATCAAAAGTTTATAAATCGATTTTCAAAAATGGAACAATTAATTAAAGATAAAGGGGATAGAATACAAGATTTAAACATAAGTGAATTTGAGAAATATTGGGAGAAGGCAAAGGTTCTTTAAGATGTAAAGTATATAAATAGAATAATTATAACGGAATATATTAAAACTGTTATAGAATTAAAATTAAATTTTTTGTAAATATCGGCTTCTTTTCTGTATGCCCAAATGAGATATAAAACATAAATACCTGTTGCAACTACTGCATATATCCAATGGCCTTTAGTAATAGCATCCATACTATTGGAAAATAATAGGTTCTAATGTAATAGAAAACTCATCGTTAATAAATTTATCTGCAAGGTCAGAAAAAACGGATTTAGATGCATAATTAATTCCAAATTCTGTTCTGTCAACTACAATATTAGCAACGATAGTTAGTTTTCCATTGTTCATATATCCTTTATACTCAAATTCTATAGTTTTTGTAATCCCTTTGATTGTCATATCACCTTTGATTGAATTCTTACTACTTGATTTAATTTCAAATTTGCTTTTAGGATAATTAACTACATCAAAAAAATCTTCATTTTTTAAATGACCTTCTATGCTTTCTTTTGAACTTCCTTGCAGATCTATACATTCAATACTATTCATATCAATTATAAAGTTACCTCCAATTATTTCCCAACTATCATTTTCATTGTTTAATGAAATACTGATTTCTCCAGAAGATAGGTTTACATAGCCCTCATGAGATCCACTTGGTTTTTCACCAACCCAAAATAAACGACTTTTTTCAGTGTCTACTTTTAGTAATTGAGTGTTTTCTTGACTATAAGAAAAAGATAATATTAGAACGAATATTAAAAAACTGCTGAATTTCATATAAATAAATTTATTTATGTTAGTATTATAAATGCAAATTAACAAAAATAAAGAATATGAAAAAACAAATTAATGATGTAAAAAAATTTCATGAGTCCTTTGGGATAGAAAATAAAAATTCCCCTTCATTAAATGACAAATCATTTAATTTACGATTTGAATTGATGAAAGAAGAAAATGAAGAATATAAAAAAGCATGTAAAGATGGTGATTTAGTCGAGATAGCTGATGCTTTAGGAGATATGATGTATATTTTATGTGGAACTATTTTATCTCATGGTTTACAAAATAAAATTGAAGAGATCTTCCAAGAAATACAATCAAGTAATATGTCAAAATTGGGATCAGATGGAAAGCCTATTTTCAGACAGGATGGAAAAATTTTAAAAGGCCCAAATTATTTTAAACCAGACATAGCTAGTATTTTAAATGAATAAATTATTTAAGATATCTAAAATCTTGTCCATCTTTGATCTCAAGTAATGTATTATAAATTAATTTAATTACTCCTTCCACATCATCACGATGAACTGTTTCTACAGTAGTATGCATATATCTTAGTGGTAATGAAATTAAGGCTGAGCAAACTCCACCAATACTAAAAGCAAATGCATCTGTATCTGTACCTGTTGCTCTTGATGCAACCTCTTTTTGAAAATTAATTTTGTTCTTTTTTGCAGTTTCAATAATTAATTTCAATAAGTTATTTTGAACTGCTGGGCCAAATGTAAGGGAAGGTCCTTTGCCTAATGAGCAGTCACCTTGTTGAATTTTATTTATCATAGGAGTATTTGTGTCATGAGTTACGTCAGTAACTATTGCTACATTTGGTCTAATTGTTTCAACAATCATTTTGGCACCATATAAGCCTACCTCTTCTTGTACAGAGTTTGTTATATATAATCCAAATGGGAGTTTTTTATTATTTTCTTTAAGTAATCTTGCAACTTCTGCAATCATAAATCCCCCCATTCTATTATCTAGAGCTCTACCAACAAAAAGTTTTTCATTCATTGTAATAAACTCATCTTCATAAGTCACAACACATCCTACATCAATACCCATTTTTATTACCTCTTCCTTATTTTTTGCGCCACAATCTAAAAATATATTATCTAGTGATGGACTTTTTTCCTTACCAGGCCTTCTAGTGTGAATAGCTGGCCATCCAAATACAGCTTTAACGAAGCCTTTTTCTGTGTGGATATTTACTCTTTTTGAAGGAGCGATTTGGTGATCTGACCCTCCGTTACGTTTTAAATAAATGAATCCATCTTTTGTAATATAATGAACAAAAAAAGATATTTCATCAGCATGAGCCTCAATAACAACCTTATATTTTGCTTCAGGATTAATAACCCCAACAACTGTACCGTATGTATCAACAATATGAGTATCTATATATGGTTTAATATAATCAAGCCACATTTTTTGACCTTTTGATTCAAAACCAGTTGGTGATGCATTATTTAAATATGATTCAAGAAACGTAAGTGATTTTTTTGTTATTATATTATTATTTTTCATGATATATTTTTTTCTTTGATGAAAATAGTGAATAATTTGATTGAAAAAATAAATAACAATAAAAATTTAAAAATCATACATACAAATGATGGTTCATGTTCGATTTATAATGAAATTATAAATGAAGTATATCACTCAAGAAATGGTGCAATTCAAGAATCCTTACATGTTTTTATTTTAAATGGTCTAAATCATTTTAGTAATCATCAAAGTATTAAAATTTTAGAAGTAGGAATGGGTACAGGTTTAAATGTTATTTTAACATATTTAAATTCAAATAACATTAAAATTGAGTATCATGCTCTTGAGCCTTATCCTTTAAAAACTAGTATTATTTCAAATTTAAATTATGGAGATTTATTAAAGTCTAATAAAATTTTCAAAAAAATTCATAATTGTTCATTTAATGAGATAGTTTCATTATCATCAAAATTTAATTTTATAAAGCATGAAATAGAATTTTTAAATTTTAATATTGAAGGTTTTGATTTAATATATTACGATGCATTTTCACCAAGAGCCCAAGCAGAAATGTGGGATATTGAAAATTTTTTTAAAGCATTTGGGTTATTAAATAATGATGGGGTTTTAACTACTTATTGCTCAAAGGGATCTGTCAAAAGAGATTTAAAAACTGTTGGTTTTAATGTAATCTCTCCAAAAGGACCTTTTGGAAAGAGGGAAATTACAAATGCAATTAAATAAATTTACTCTTCAGAGATTTTTATTTGAAGAATATCACGGTCAAAAAGATATAAACCACCTTTGTCATCTCCAATCAATTTTAATTTATCTAAAATTGTCCTTGCAAGTGCTTCTTCTTCAATTTGCTCAGCTACGTACCATTGCATAAAGTTATGTGTAGTATAATCCTTATGTTTTAAACATAAATCTACTACTTTGTTAATTTTTTTTGTCACTTCAATTTCATGATCTAATAAGTTTTGAAAAACGTGAGCTAAGCAATCAAATACTTTTGGAGGTTTTTTTAATTCTGGAACAATAGCATGTCCCCCTCTTTCATTGACATATTTAATTAATTTTAACATATGTTCCCTTTCTTCATTTGAATGGTTATAAAAAAAAGAAGAAACACCTTCAAATCCTTTAGTCTCTGCCCATGAAGCCATAGCAAGATAGTATTGAGATGAGTTTGCCTCTGCGCTTATTTGTTCATTTAAAACTTTTTCAATTTCAGTAAGTAACATAAAATATAATATTATAATTAGTTAATAAAGATACAATTAAAATACAAAAATATATTTTGTATCTTTTTTAATTAAATATATTATCATGAAAAAAATAAAAATTTTTTTTGAATATATTCTTTTTGAATTATATACATGGTCTGTTGTATTTTTGTTTATTATAAGTTTTTTTTCAAATAAAGACCATTGGGTGACAACATTTTTACTTATTTCGTCCATAATTGTATTTGCAACAAATAGACTAAATTATCATCATGAAAGAATTGAAAGAGAAAGATCTTTAAAAGAACAAATACCTAAAAAAATTGAAGAAATACATAAAGAAATTTATGAGCTAAAAGAATTATTAAGTAAAAATTAAATATTATTACTACAATTTTCTATTGCTTTCATAATTAATTTACATGATTTAATAATATCTCTTTTTTTAATGTTAATAGGGGGAGATATCCTCATCGATTTTTTTTCATTTAAAAAGTAAAAAGTCAGGATTCCTTTTTTATGACATTCTTTTATTACTTTTTCACAAAAATCTTTCGTTTTAAATTTTATTGCTAACATTAAACCTCTTCCATTTATTTCAGAAATCTGATTATGAATCAAATTCTCTCGAAATATTTTTTCTTTAATTAATACATTTTTAATCAAATCTGATTTAATCAATTCATTTAAAGTTGTTAATGCAGCAATACAACTAATTGGATGACCGCCAAATGTTGTAATATGACCTAAAGGCGGATTTTCACTTAATTTTGACATATTTTTATTTGAGCTTATAAAACAACCAATAGGCATACCTCCACCCATACCTTTTGCTAAGCAAAGAATATCAGGAATTATGTTATAATTTTCAAAACCAAATAACTTACCTGTCCTTCCAAAACATGTTTGTATTTCATCAAATATTAATATTATTTTATTTTTTGTGCATATTCTTTTTATTTCTCTTAACCATTTTTTTTGTGCAGGTATAAAGCCTTTTCCTCCTTGTATAGGTTCGATTATAACTGCTGCAACATCTTCTGTAATTTTTTTCAAATTACTCATGTTGTTAAATTCAATTTGAATTCCACCTGGAAGAAGAGGTCTATACATTGTCTTAAAATTTTCTGAACCCATGAAACTTAAAGAACCATGAGTACTCCCGTGGTATGAATCTTTACAGTAAACTATTTTATATTTTTTTGTAATTCTTTTAGCTAATTTAATTGCACCTTCAATTGCTTCGGTGCCAGAGTTAACAAAGTAAGAGCAATTTAATTTTTTTGGGAGATTTTCAGCTAGTTTTTCTGCTAATCTTACTTGAGGTTTCTGTATATATTCCCCATAAACCATCACATGTGTATGTTTATTAAGTTGCGTACTAACTGCTTTTATAATTTTTTTATTTGAATGACCTAAAGTACAAGCTGAGACTCCGGCAATTAAATCAATATATTTTCGCCCTTTAGTATCGTAAATATATATATCTTTAGCATGTGAAACTTCAATGCCAATTGGATTTTTTGATATTTGAGCTTGATTAATTAAAAATGTTTTTTTAACATTCATTTTTTGGCCAATAAATGATTATTTTCTAAGTAAAACCTTCTCACAAGCTTTTATAATGTTATTAGAATCAAGTTTGTATTTTTTCATTAATAAGTTTGGTTTTCCGCTTTCTCCAAATTTATCATTTACGGCAATCATTTCTATTGGGCAAGGCAATTCTTCGCTTAATAATTGGGAAATACTAGCTCCTAAACCACCTAGTTTTTGATGCTCTTCTGCAGTAACAACGCATTTTGTTTTATTTACAGAGTCTAGAATTATTTTTTTATCTAATGGTTTAATAGTGGTAATATTAATGATTTCAGCAGAAATATTTTTTTCTTTTAGTTTTTTTGCAGCTTCTAAAGCTTCCCAAACAAGATGACCTGTTGCAAAAATACTAACATCATTACCATTATTTAATTTAATTCCTTTTCCGATTATAAAGGGTTGATTTTCAGGTGTGAAATTTGGAACCTTAGGCCTTCCAAATCTTAAATATACTGGACCTTCATGATTTGCAATAGCAATTGTTGCTTGTTTTGTTTGGTTATAATCACATGTGTTAATTACAGTCATTCCGGGTAACATTTTCATTAAGCCTATATCTTCTAGAATTTGATGAGTGGCACCATCTTCACCAAGAGTAATGCCTGCGTGAGATGCACATATTTTTACATTTTTCCCTGAGTATGCAATTGATTGTCTTATTTGGTCAAATACTCTTCCAGTAGAAAAATTTGCAAATGTTCCAGTAAAAGGAATTTTTCCTCCTATTGTAAGTCCAGCTGCAATTCCCATCATGTTTGCTTCGGCGATACCAACTTGAAAAAATCTTTTAGGGAATTGTTTTCGGAAAGCATCCATTTTTAGAGATCCAGTTAAATCTGCGCATAAGGCAACAACGTTTGGATTAGTTTTTCCTAGCTCTAGTAAACCTGCACCAAAACCTGATCTAGTATCTTTTAATTCAATATTATCCATTTTAATAATCACCTAAAGTTTCGTCTAATTGTTCAAGAGCTAATTTTAATTGTTCATCATTTGGTGCAATTCCATGCCATTCGTGAGATCCCATCATAAAATCTACTCCATATCCCATCTCTGTATTCAATAATATACAAACAGGATTTTCTTTTTTAGTTAATTCTATTGCTGAGTTCAGTCCATTTAAAACTGACTTCATGTCGTTCCCATTTTTTATTTCTACAAGTTTCCATCCAAAAGAAGTTATTTTTTTATTTAGATCACCTAAACTTAAAATTTCTTCTGTGCTACCACAAATTTGTTGTTTATTAAGATCAACTGTCATTATTAGATTATCAATTTTTTTTGCACTTGCATACATTAGTGCTTCCCATATTTGTCCTTCTTGAAGTTCACCATCTCCGCACATACAGTGTACTAACTTTGTGTCCTGGTTTAATTTTTTTGCTTCACATGCTCCTATAGCTACGGACAATCCTTGACCTAAAGATCCAGATGCTATGCGAATTCCTGGAAGTTTTTCCTTTGTAGCTGGATGTCCTTGTAATCTACTATCAATATTTCTAAAAGTTTTTAATTCATCAATATTAAAATAGCCTGATCTAGCTAAAACACTATATAAAACAGGTGAAATATGACCATTTGATAGAAAAAATAAATCTTCATTTTCGCCATCCATGTTAAATTCCCTGTTATGAGTCATTTTATCAAAAAAAAGAGCAACTAAATACTCTACACATCCAAGCGAACCCCCTGGGTGGCCAGATTGAACTGCATGAACCATTCTTACGATATCTCGTCTAACTTGACTGCTTATTTTTTCTAATTCAGGGATTTTCACTTTTATAAAAATATAATAAAACTAATCTACGATTTAAATATTATTGTTAATAAACTATTTAATAAAAATTATTATACATAGGTTTTTCAAGTTTTATTTATTGTGAAATTACATTAAAATATAAAACTTATTTATGAATTATTTTTATTACTTTTTTCTTTGCTCAATATTTTCTTTTTCTCAAGTAACTCATACTGTAAACGCAGGAATGTATTATTATGAGCCAGCAAACATAACAATTAATCAGGGCGATATTGTTGTTTGGATTAATGATGGGGGGACTCATGATGTAAATGGTTTAACAAATTCTATTACAGGAGAACCTTTTAATAATCCTGAAGATTTTTCTTCTAACACTATAAGTGAAATAGGTGCAGAAATTTATACCCATACTTTTAATACAACAGGATTCTATAATTATGATTGCTCAGTTTATGGCCATGCTTCAGCAGGTATGGTTGGTACAATTACTGTTAATTCAATTGCAGAAAATTCTATTTTAGGTATTTGGTCATATGGTGAAGATTTTTTATATATAACTGAAAATGAATTAACAATTTTCTTTTACGAAGAATCTGGTT
>MDTA01138817.1_pt1 | contig 13811 bp, 18 predicted proteins | sample 811151 | NCBI WGS metagenome assembly MDTA01 (sample SAMN05326648, study PRJNA326480) | marine metagenome | isolation source: seawater | place: Indian Ocean: South | collected 2010 | reverse complement strand
ATTATTTAAAAATTACAAAAGATCTTAATGAAAGAATTATACATGTTCATTGCAAAGACATGAGAAAAAAAATTCTAGAGGAATCAGTGCAAAAAGATTATAGTTTTAGAAAAGCTTTTCTTGAAGGAGCATTCACTGTTCCAGGTGATGGTTGTATAGACTATAAACCCTTTCTAAATATTTTAAGAAATGTTAATTATAATGGCTGGCTAGTTGTTGAAGCCGAACAAGACCCAGCGAAAGCTAATCCTTATGAGTATTCCAAAAAGGGTTTTGATTATTTATATCGGACAGCTAAAGATTGTGGTTTTGAAATTATTAATTAACGATATATTGAAATAAGTTCATTATTACCTGCGGCAACACAAGGAGATTTTATACAAGTACCTATTATCCATTCAGATCCCGTGTCTGACAAAAAATCATTACTAGATACAAATATTATTCCTTTGTCTGTTGACTGCCCAGCTTTGCCTTCAGCTTGAATTCTTGGATCAGATGAACTTTGAATTAATGCACTTTTAATTTTATAAGGATTTTTCAACTCAATATTGTTTATTAAGTACAAAGTAATCTTATCAGAAGACCAGTCTTCTAAGCATTTTTCCCCCCAGGCAGTTAAGGAATTTTCATCTGATGAGCATTTATTAACCTGATCATTCATAAAATCAACAACAGTTTTATGATTAGATTTTATTTGATTAGATTTCTCTACAACTTCAGTCCTGGTTGAGGCTGTCCAAATTAACATCGTAACCACATAAATAATTGAACTTATTACTAAAAACTCTAACGGTCCAAAGTTTTTTAATTTTCTTCTTATCTCAATCACAATTTTACCATCATTTCTTTCTGAATTTTATTTTCAAAAAAATCAACAATATTTTTAATTGTTTCTATTGCCATTCTAGATGTACATTCATCTGTAAATGTAGCAGAATGTGGACTAAGAATAATTTTATTATTTTTTAACAGCACACTATCTTTCTCTATGGGTTCGTTTACAAACACATCTAGACCGGCTCCAAATATTAATCTTTCTTTAAGGGCTTTATCTAAATCATTTTCGTTTATTATTCCACCTCTAGCCGTGTTAATTAAAATTGCTTCTTTTTTCATCTTCTTTATTTTATCATAGTTTAATATATTTTTTGTTTCATTGGTAAGAGGCATGTGCAATGATAAAATATCACACGATTTTATGGCCTCATCAAAGTTTTCAACTTTTTCACCACCATTTTCGTTAATAATTTTTTTATCGACATATGGATCATAAATTTTAACTTTCATTTCAAAATTTAAACATCTTTTTATAAGTGCCTTACCTATTCTTCCAAAACCAGCAATCAATATTTCTTTATTTAATAATTCAAGTGTTTGTATTTTATTTGAATTTCTCTTGAAATTACCAATTCTTACCTCATTATCATATTCTTTTATAGATTTACTGATAGAGAGTATTAAAGCTAAAACATGTTCCGCTACTGCCACTGCGTTAGCCTTTGCGGTGATTAATAACTTAATATTATTTTTTTTAATATAATCTAAATCCACATTATCATAACCCACACCATGTCTTGAAATAACTTTTAATCTTTGGCAGTGCTTAAGTATTTTTGAGTCTAATTTACTTACTCTTAGTGTGCATGCATCAAATTCAGGTAATTTTTTAATTAAATTTTTTTCAGAAACATCTGTTATAATTTCATATTCGAAATTTGAATTTTTTTTTAATAATTCAACACCGTCATTATGAATCTCTTCAATTATGGCAATTTTATACATAAACTATTTGGCGGTCCCAAGGGGAATCGAACCCCTCTTTCATGGATGAAAACCATGTGTCCTAACCGATAGACGATGGGACCATATTTTTTGAACTCTTATTAACAGAAATATCATCGATAATAAACTCTACTTTTTTTTCTCCACCCCACTCATTAAGACTTAATTTTCCAGCGATGTTGAAGCTTTTTTTATGATTTCCTGTCAAATAAGCACTAATTTCAGTATTAATTGAATTAAAGGCAACACATTTTATCATAATACCTTCTTCAGTAATTAAATTTGATTTAATATGACTTTCTCCAACAATTTTAGAGTTTAAAGTTTTGACGCTATTTATAACAAATTTTGGTTCAGGATTTCCAGGTCCAAAAGGAGATAATAATTGTATTTTATTGTAGAAATCAATATTTAATGCTGTCCCAAGAATCTCACTATCTAAAACTAACTTTTTATTTTTTGATGAGTCAGGTTTAATTTTTGAAAATTTTTTTTTTGAAAAATTTTTAAATATTTCAATTTTACTTTCATCTATCGTAAAGCCACCCGCCATTTTATGCCCACCTCCTTTAACAATTATTTTTTCGTTAAGCGCAGATAAAATCAATGATCCAATATCAAAACCAAAAATTGATCTTGCTGAAGCTTTTCCCATGCCATCTTTGATTGATATTAATATAGTCGGTTTATTATATTTATCCTTCAGTCTAGAAGCAACTATACCTATTATACCCTCATGCCAATTAACTCCGCTCAACACTAATATAGGATCGTTCAATGACTTTTCAGATTCGGTCAACACTTTTGCTAACAATTCTTTTTCCATCAATTGTCTTTCTTTATTAAATTGATCGAGCTCCAAAGCTATTTGAAAAGTTTCCTTAGGGCTTGGATTTAATAAAAGATTCACACCATGACTACTTTTTCCAACTCGTCCACCAGCATTAATTCTGGGTCCCAATTGATATCCAATATGATAAGTTGTTGTTGTGTTTTCAATTTTTGAAATATTTATTAAATTTTTAATACCCAAGTTATTTTTTTTATTTAAAATTTTTAACCCTTGTTTAACAAAAACTCTGTTTAATCCTACCAGTGGCACGACATCACAAATTGTGCCTAGCGATACAAGATCCAACAATTGTAATAAATCTGGTTCCTTAATATTATCAAAATAATTAATTTCTCTTAAATGTTTATTTAGAGCTATTAAAAATAAGAAAGTAACTCCTGACGCGCAAAGATATTTTAAATCAGACTCATCATCTAATCTATTTGGGTTTATAATGGAATGGGCGTCTGGAAGTTTAATTTCACATTGATGATGATCTAGAACAATGACATCAATACCTTTTTTTTTAGCAAAACTAATTGGCTCATAAGATAAAGTACCGCAATCGACAGTGAATATTAAATCAACTTTTTTTTTAATTAATTTTTCAAAACCTTTTATAGAAGGCCCATAACCCTCTAATTTCCTATTTGGAATATAAATTTCATATTGTCGATTTATACAATTAAAATAACTAGCTAAAAGTGCTGCTGATGAAGCACCATCAACATCATAATCGCCAAATATTCCCAATCTTTTATTTTTTTTAATAAGATCCACTGTTTTTAAAACAGATTTATCCATATCTTTTAGAATATTGGGATTTGGCAATGTGTTTTTTAACTGTGGATTAATGAAATTACTAAGTTCATTTAATTCAATATTTCTCTGAGAAATTAACTTTGCTGAAATTTCATCCAAGTTGAATGTTTCTTTGATTTTTCTTATCTTGTCGGTATCTGAATTTTTATAAATCCATTTTTTTCCTGTAACAGAAAGTACATCCATCTACATATTATATGTATTTTTTGTTTTTTTGATAATTTTATTATCTTTATGCATGATCAAAGAGGATACATAATATTCTTTATCAACAACTTTTACGCCATCAAGCATGTCACCTTTAGTGATAGCGCTGGCACAAAAAATTACATCTCCTTTTATCATATCTTTTAACTCGTATTTCTTTTTAATATCTTCAACTCCCATTTTCTTGGCTCTATCGATTTGATTAGTCTCTAAAACTAATCTTGTTTGAATTTGACCTCCTAAACAACACAGAGCTGCAGCAGATAAAACTCCTTCTGGGGCACCGCCTATTCCCATATAAATATCAATTGGTGAATTATCATCAGCAACCGAAACTGCACCAGAAACATCTCCATCAGAAATAAATCTAATTTTTACTTTCATTTTTTCTAACTCTTCAATTATTTTATCATGTCTTGGCCTTTTTAAAACGCAGGCAATTAATTTACTAGGTTCAGTTTGTTTGGCATCAGCGAGATTTTGGATATTTTTTTTTACGGAGAAATCCAAATCTACTAGTTTTGATGGTAGATTTTTTCCTATTGCAATTTTTTCCATGTAAGTATCTGGAGCGGAAAACATGTTTCCCTTTTCTGTAACGGCTAGAACTGAAAATGAATTTGGTAAATTCTTAGCTACGAAGTTCGTGCACTCTAAAGGATCGACAGCAATATCTAAATTCTGTCCGTTTCCACTTCCTAGCTCTTCTCCAATATAGAGCATAGGTGCATCATCCATTTCACCTTCACCTATTACAATTTTTCCTCTCATTTCAATTTTATTTAATTCTTTTCTCATAAAATTTACTGCACTTTGATCTGCAGCAATTTTATCATTTTTGCCAATGAATTTAGAAGCACCTATAGCACCCATTTCAACTGATTTACGAAACATGTTCAAATATTTAGAGTCAATTGACATTATCTTTAAATGTATTCTATTCGAATAAATTTTGGTTTTTTTATCACAAATTTTTTTCTTGCCAAAATATTTATGGTTTTGGACAGTAAATTGTCTTTTGAATTGTGAGTTATAATAATAATTCTAGAATTTTTCTTAGAATTATAAGGTGATTGAATTATTCTCTTTATTGAAACTTTATTTTTGGAAAAAACTTTTGTGACATTAGTTAGAACTCCAGATATATCTTTAACTTCTAAACGAATATAAGCAGAATAACTTCGTAAATTTATATCAGAAGTTTTAAATTTTTTTCTCTCTTTTTTGGAAATTGAAAAAGGATATTTAATATTTCCTCTTAAAATTGAGGAAATATCTGACACTAGCGCTGATGTGGTTGCTTCAGGCCCAGCTCCCTCTCCTTGTATAACGCTTTGACCTACAGGCTTAGCTTCTATTACCACAGCATTTAAAACACCATTTATATTAGATAAATAGGATCCTTTTTTTATCAAAGCCGGATGAACACGCTGGCAGATTCTTTCTTTAAATATATCTGATATTCCTAATAGTTTTATATTGTAGCCTAGTTGATCTGCATTAATTATATCTTCTTTATCTATATTGCTTATACCCTCTACATGAATATTTTTATTTATAAATGAATTAAAGCAAAGTGATGTTAATATCTTTAATTTAGATGCCACATCCTCTCCATTTAAATCTGATTTTGGATTATTTTCTGCATAACCTAGTTTCTTAGCGTTAATTAAAGAGTCTTTAAAATCCATTTTTCCTCTTTGCATTGATGATAATATATAGTTTGATGTCCCATTCATTATTCCATAAATTTTTTGTATTTTATTTGCTATTAACCCCTCTTTTATGGACCTGACTATTGGTAAACCTCCGCAAACAGCAGCTTCATATTCAAGATTTACTCCTTTTTTTTCTGCTATTTCAGATAATTGATCACCATATTTAGCGATTAGTGCTTTATTTGCTGTAACAACATGTTTTCCATTACGAAGTGACTCGAAAACTAATTTTTTTGCTACGCCCTCCGAACCTCCAATCAATTCAACTACTAAATCTATATTTGTATTATTTATTATCTCTTTATAATCCTTTGCCCATAATTTTTTTTTAATTTTTATTCCTCTCTTTTTATTTCTATTCCGAGCACATACCTTCAGAACATTTGGTATAGCCATATTTTTCTTAATTAATTGATTTTTGTTTTGAATTAGATATTTCAATAAATACGACCCTATAGTTCCTAAACCTACTAACGCTATGTTCATTTTCTTTTTCATAGAATTACCTTGTTATATCAGGAAATTTTTTTTTTTTACTTAAATTAGTCAAATATTTTGCAATCTCATTTATGTCACATTTTTCTAAATTTCTACAAATTTCTTCTAGTCTTGCAGTTGATTGTATTTTTTTCTCTATTGATTGAATATCTTTTTTAAAAGCTGCAGACTCATTATCTTTTTTTTTATTTAAAATTACCTTTTTATCTTTTTGCTTATTTTTCTCTGTTAATTTCGCTATTTTAGTTTTTTCCTTTATTTCTCTCTTTTTTGCAATTATCTCTTCTTTAGTTAATTCTTTTATTTCTTTATCTAATATTGTTTTTTCACTAATTTTTATTACTGGATTATTTCTATATTTTCCGCTGTTTAACCTTACTAAGTCGTATATCTTTTCTTTTTTTTCTTTTTGTCTTAAGATTTTGACTTCAATAGACAGATTTTCTTGAAAATATAAATCAGCTTCTTTCTTGTTAATGCACTCGTGATCCCCACAAATTAGAACACTTTTGCTAGATGCACATCCTAATAAAAATAATAAAAGAAAGAGGTATATTTTTTTCATTTAAGTCCTTCATTTTCTTTGTAGTTATAAATAAGATTCATATTTTGTATCGCTTGTCCAGAAGCTCCTTTTACCAGGTTATCTATACAGGAGATAATCATTGCTTTATCTTTATGTCTTGTTTCACAAATTGATATTTCACATTTATTGCTATTTAACACGTTGCCTGATCCTATTTCTTTATTGAGTGAATTTATTTTAACAAATTTTGAAGTTTTGTATTTTCTCTTCATAAAATATAAGATTTTCTTAGCAGTAATCCCCTTACTTAATTTAATATATATATTAGATGTAATGCCTCTATATGTTGGTATCAGATGAGGATTAAATGTATATTTAATATTACTACCAGCTCTTTTTTTAATTTCTTGATCTAATTCAGCCATATGCCTATGCTCTTTTACACTGTATGAAAATATTGAACTATCTAAGTTTTTATGTGTAAATCTGAGCTTATAATTTTTACCAGCACCAGAGAAACCAGACTTCGAGTCAATGATTATCTCGTCTTTCTTAATTAATTTTTTTTGTAATAACGGAACTAGTGGTATTTGAATGGAGGTTGGATAGCAACCTGGATTTGCTATTATTCTATAATTTTGTATTTTTTTTTGAACAAATTCTGAAACAGAATAAATTGAATATTTAATAAGATCTTTAGCTGAATGATTTCTCTTATACCATCTTTTGTAATTTTCAGGTTTTGTAACTCTAAAATCTGCTGAAAGATCTATAAATTTCAAATGTTTAAACTTATAGAATAATTTTTTAACTAATTTTTGTCCTTCGCCATTTGGCAATGATAAAAATATTAAATCTATTTTATTCCATTCTACTTTTTTAATATCGGAAATTATTGGAAGTTTTTTTTTCAGTCTTTTGTCAAATCTACTAATTCTAGAACCTAAATTCTTTGTTGCGCAAAGATTTAATATTCTTACCCTTGGGTGGTGAGACAATAGATAAACTAAATCCAATCCCACGTAGCCAGTTGCACCAATAACAGCAACTTTTATTTTATTTCCATTCATAAGAGTCTTATATCACTCCAACAAAGAATATTAAATTAAATGTATTACCTTTTAGAAAATTGGAAGCTTCTTCGAGCTTTTCTGTGTCCGTATTTTTTTCTTTCAACTACTCTTGAGTCTCTGGTTGTAAGTTTCTCTTTTTTTAATACTTTTTTGTGGTTTTCGTCAAAACCAATTAATGCTTTAGCCATACCCAAAATTATCGCTCCTGCTTGACCTGAAAGGCCACCTCCTTTTACAGAGCACTTAACATCATAATTTGCAGACACATTGCAAACATCCAGTGGTCGTGTAACAATTATTTGATGAACTGGTCTTTTAAAGTATTCGTCTATTTTAAGTCCATTTACATATATTTTTCCCGACCCTTTTTTAATCCATACTTTAGCGATTGATCTTTTTCTCCTGCCAGTAGCGTATTTGCTATCTTTAAAATCGAGTTTAACTTTTCTAGTTAAATTTGATTTAGAGGTTTCTAAACTTGCTGATGACATTATATTTTAATGCTATTTTTAGTATTTAATTTAGAAAAATTAATTTCTTTTGGTTTTTGAACTTCGTGTGGATGTTTGTCACCACTATAAATTTTAAGCTTCCCAAGTTGTTTTTTTGCTAAAGGACCACCTGGCAGCATTCTTCTTACAGCTAATTTTAAAATTTCTTGAGATTTATTTTTTAATTTTAATTTAATCGGTGTAAATTCTTTTATGCCCCCAGGGTGGCCAGTATGTTTATAATATTTTTTTTCATTAAATTTTTTGCCAGTCATTTTCATTTTTTCAATATTAGTAACTATTACAAAATCACCATTGTCAATTTGAGGATTAAAAGTTGCTTTATTTTTTCCTCTAAGAACTTTAGAAATATATGCGGCTAATCTTCCAACAATCGCGTTCTCAGCATTTATTAAATACCAGTTGTTTTTTAAGTCTTTCTTTTTAGTAAAAGGTGTCATTTTAATAATCGGGATAATTACTATAATTTTTTACAAAGTCAAACTTATTTTGATATTCTATAAGTCAATTTTAAAGAAGTTAATACAAGTATTACACCGATAAACTGATGTAATACGCTTAACTGCATATTTAAACCGCTTATCAAAGTTAGTATTCCTAAAACCACTTGAATATTTAAAAAACTAAAATAAGTGAGAAAAATTTTATTTAAGTCTTTTTTGGCATAATTAAAAACTGTGTACCCAACATAAATAGAGTAAAAATACAATAGGTAAGCTAATGTTCTATGATAAAATTGAACTAAACTTCTGTTATCAAAATTAAGTAATTCAACAAATTTAATATTGTATGAGTCATTAGGAAAAAAACTGTCTCCCATTAAAGGCCAAGTTTGGTAAATCATGCCAGCATCTAGTCCAGAAACAAAAGCACCAAATATTATTTGTAAAAAAACTAATAAATAAAGTAATTGAAATTTATAATTATAACTAAAATTTCTTATAAGTGATTTCTTTTGATTATAAGCAAAGTTGAGATAATTCCAATACATTAATGAAACTATAATGAATGCCACACTTAAGTGCATCGCTAGTCGATAATGACTCACAGTAACATCATTAGTCAAGCCGCTACTAACCATAAACCAACCAACAAATCCTTGTAAACAAATTAGAAAAAAAATAAAGTAGAAATTAATTAAGTATTCTCTCCTAATTATTTTTTTAAGAGTAAAAAAAACTAATGGTATTAAAAAAAATAATCCAAGAAACCTACCTAAAATCCGATGAACATATTCCCAATAAAATATAATTTTAAATTCATCTAATGTCATGTTTGGATATAATATTTTAAATTGCGGTATCTCCTTATATAATATGAAATAATTATTCCACCTTTCTAATGTTAAGGGTGGTAAAATTCCTTCAAATAATTCCCATTCAGTTATAGACAGACCTGAATTTGTTATTCTAGTTAGACCACCAACTGAAATAATCAAAAAGACAGTAAAAATACTTATTATAAGCCAAAGTTTAAATAACTTTGAATATTTTTCACTATAAAGATACATAATTAAATATATATTTATTTTTTGTTAAATTTAATATAATCAAATTGACGCTATGCATAACAAAAAAATACTTATAATAAGAAAAAAATTAGACTCGCTGGATAATCAACTATTATCAATAATTAAAAAACGTGTAAAGTTAGTAAGTATAATTTTAAAAAATAAGAAATTTAAAAAACAAATTGTAGATAAAAAAAGAATAAAACAAATATTAAGTAGAATTAAAAAGAAATCAAAAGAAAAAAAGATAGATACTCAAATTACACAAGAAGTATGGAAATCTATGATTAGTGCCTGTATCAAATACGAATATAGAAATTTTAAAAAGTAATTATTTACTATGCGGAGGCAATTTTTTTTCAATAAAAAATTCATGCTTCCTTGTATTGGGATTATATTTCTTTATTTTTAACTTAATTTTAGCTTTTTCACCTTTTGTAGGTTTTTTTGCATAGTAAACAAATGCACTATCTGGTTTGGACTCTGGAACCATTCGAACTTTAATATGTGTCTTTTTTGCCATTGGTCTTTATTAATTTTTTTAACTTCTTTAATCTTTCTAAAATTTTATTAATTTTGTTGTTTATAAAAGTTGTTCGATACTCTATATCTACACTTGAATCCAAATCATCGTCAAGTTTTTTATTTTTTTTCTTTAATAGATCTTTTACACCTTTAATTCTTAGACCTTTTTCGGTTAATAGAAATTTAACATACTTAATTAATTCAACTTTGGTTTCAGAGTAATATCTTCTTTTATTAATAATCTTATCTGCTTTAAGTTCTTTTATTTTAGTTTCCCAAAATCTAATCACATGTGTCTTGAATTTACCTGTTTTAGGATCTTTTAAATTTAAAATTTGAGCTAGTTCTGAAATATTATAATATTTTCCACCCATCAAATGTTTAACTTTTTGTTGTATTTATCTGAAATTTTAATCTTAATGGATTTTCTTGCACTTATATTATGTTCTTCAAGCGTTTTTGGATTTCTGCCTATCCTAGCTTTCTTATTTAAAACTACTAAAGTACAAAAATTTTTAAAAACGATTTTTTTATTCTTTTTTAATTCAAATGATATTTCTTTAATCAAGTTTTTAATGATTTCATGATTAACTTTTTCACTTAATCCTAATTTTTGTGATATATCTTTTACTAAACTATATTTGACTATAGAATTATTTTTTCTCAACATTAATATGGCTTAAGTTATTTTTAATTTTTTCAAGTAAATTACCTTTAATAATTTTGTAACACACATCTATAGAATGATAAAAACCAATATAATCTGTAGCACCATGACTTTTTACCACTGGTCCTTTTAACCCTAAAAATATAGCGCCATTAAATTTTCTTGGATCAAGTTTATTTTTAAAATTTTGAAGACTTTTATAGGAAAATAGTGAACCGATCCTAGAAAAAATGTTTTTTTGTAATGCTAATTTAAGATTAGAGGTTATAAATTTTGCAGTTCCTTCAGCAGTCTTTAACGCAATATTCCCAGTAAAACCATCGGTAACAATTACATTAGAATCTCCGTCCATAATTTTATTTCCCTCGATATATCCATTGAAAATGAAATCATTATTTTTAAAAGAGGACAATCTTTGATAAGCTTTTTTTAAAGTGTCTGTGCCTTTAATTTCCTCTGAGCCAATATTTAAAAGTGCAACTTTTGCATTATCATTTGGATATAAAGATTTGTATAAGGCAGATCCCATTTCAGCGAAATCAATTAAGTTATTTTCATCGCATTCTATATTTGCTCCTAGATCTAACACAATATTCATTCCTTTCTGGTTTGGCCACAAAGCAGCAAGAGCAGGTTTATTAATTTCATCCATAGTTTTTAAAATCATTCTGGATATCACCAAAAGTACGCCAGTATTTCCTGCCGAAAGACTTATGTCAGCATTATTCAATGTTTGAGACTCAATGGATTTCCACATACTGCTATTTTTTGAATTTTTAATTGCAGTTAATGGTGTTTCATCATCAGATACAATTGATTGGGTATTTAAAATTTCAATATTGTTCTTTATTATTTTTTTTTCAGTTAATAATTTATCAATCCTATTGGCGTCGCCGTAAAGTAACAGTTTGTAGTCATCCGATTTATTATTTTCTACAAATTTGGATATTCCATCAATTACCTTGTCCGGCGCATTTTCACCACCCATTGCGTCTATTGCAATTTTAATTTTACCAGACATAAAGAATATTTCTATAAATCTAAAATTTTTTTACCGTTATAAAAACCAGTTTTTAAATCAACATGATGAGACAGTTTATACTCTCCAGATTTTTTGTCCTCAACAATATTTTTCTTTAAGATCTTGTGATGAGACCTTCTCATACCTTTTTTTGATTTAGAAGTTTTTCTTTTAGGAACTGCCATAACTATAATTTTTTAATTCATGTATCATATTTTTTTGGTTTAAAGCAAAACAATAATTGTAAAATTCCTCAAAATATTTACATATTTCTCTAATTTTAGCATCTTTTTTCATTATTTCACTTTCGAAATACTTAATAATGACTTTTTTATTCACTATAAAATCACTATTTTCCGAAATATCTATTTTAAGAAGTATATCGTAAAATATTTTTGTTAACAGTTTCATCTTCTTATTGACCGCTACATCTCCATATCCAAGTTCTCTAATATGATTTTCTAAATTAAGAAATAGGTCATCGAATATTTGCTGTGTATAATCTTTTTTGCCTTTCTTTTTTAGTGATATTATCAATATAGAAAAATGAAAAAATAATATGTTTATTTTGGTCTCAAAATTGTCCTTTAACCCAATTACATTATAAAAGAATAAATTACGTGATAATTTCACTAAAATATTATAATAATGATTATGATTTTTTTTAAAAAAATTAAACATATTACTTACCTTAACATATTTATTTTGTTTTTTTTAGTAAATTGCTCACTTAAGGAACCTTACAAAAATCATGGAATTAACTTTTTAGATAATAAGTTTAAGACTCTTAATATCAATAAAACAAATAAGAATGACGCATTAAAAATAATCGGCCGACCCCACTCATATTCCATAAACAATGATAACATTTGGTATTATTTTGAACGACAAACAACTAAAGGCGACTTTCACAAATTGGGGAAAAATATTTTGGTTAAAAATAATGTTTTAAAATTAGAGTTTGATAAATACGGTGTTCTAAAAGATAAATCAATTATTGATAAAGAAGAAATGAATAAAATTAGAATCAGTAAAAGTAAGACTAAAAATGATCTTGGTAAAAGAAGTATAGTTGGTGACTTTCTACAAAGTTTAAAACAAAAAATGTATAAAAATTAGTGAGCTATTACAGATAATAATAATAAAGCGACTATATTAGTTATTTTTATCATAGGATTTACCGCTGGTCCTGCTGTATCTTTGTATGGGTCCCCGACTGTATCACCTGTAACTGCTGATTTATGTGCCTCAGATCCTTTTCCACCAAAATTTCCATCCTCAATATATTTTTTGGCGTTATCCCAAGCGCCGCCACCAGCTGTCATTGAAATAGCTACAAACAAACCTGTTACTATAACACCTAAAAGCATCGCACCTAGAGCTGACAAAGCGGCTACCTTACCAGCTATAATAAAAATACATATATAAAGTAATATCGGAGATAAAACAGGGAGAAGTGATGGTATAACCATTTCTTTAATTGCCGCTTTGGTTAATAAGTCTACTAATCTACCGTAATCAGGTTTTCTTTTTCCCTTCATTATTCCCGGAATTTTTTTAAATTGCCTTCTTACTTCAATAACCACAGCCCCTCCTGCTCTGCCTACAGCCTGCATGCCCATTGAGCCAAAAAGGTATGGTAGAAGACCTCCAATTAAAAGTCCGATCACGACAAAAGGGTTTGACAAATCAAAATCAACTACTAGTCCGTATAAATTAGATGAACTTTCCCCCGCATAGTATTTGATGTCTTCTGTGTAGGCCGCAAAGAGTACCAGAGCACCTAATCCTGCAGAACCAATTGCATATCCCTTAGTAACAGCTTTTGTGGTATTACCTACAGCATCCAATGCATCAGTAGTTTTTCTTACATTTTTTGGCAATTTGGACATTTCTGCTATTCCTCCAGCATTATCTGTTACAGGACCATAAGCATCTAAAGCAACTACCATTCCAGTTAAAGCTAACATTGAAGTTACCGCAATAGCAATTCCGTACAAACCAGCTAAGCTGTTGGTGTACAAAATTCCAATTACTATAATTATTGCTGGTAATGCCGTGGCCTCCATAGAAACAGCCAGCCCCTGAATAACATTTGTGCCATGTCCTGTGGTT
>MDTA01226944.1_pt1 | contig 13814 bp, 13 predicted proteins | sample 811151 | NCBI WGS metagenome assembly MDTA01 (sample SAMN05326648, study PRJNA326480) | marine metagenome | isolation source: seawater | place: Indian Ocean: South | collected 2010 | reverse complement strand
GGGCCGAGCTTGAGCACACTGGTCAATAGACCGATTCCGCAGCGATGACCACGGCCGATCCCCAGTTCGACGGCGTGTATGGGCCGTTCACGATCACCGCAGCCGACCGTGCGGAGGTGCAGCGCTACCGCTTCTCCTTGCTCATCAGCGGCATCGCCCTGAGCGCAGGTCTTCTTCAGTGGTGGCTGATCGGCGATCAGTGGGCCTGGGTCTGGTTGGTACCGCTCTGCATCGGACTTGGTTTAGCTCTGCAGTGGATTCACATCTATCTGCGCCCACTCCATCAGACCCTGCAGGTCTTCTGGCTGATGGGCTGCTTGGGATCGCTCGTGCTGATGTGGCGGGTCTCACCGGGTCAAGCCTTCACCACGCTGGCCCATCAACCCCTCTGGATTCTCACCGTCGGCCCCCTGTTCGCAGCTCTCACCGGCATCGGCTTCAAGGAATTTTTCTGCTTCAGACGACCGGAAGCCATTGGCCTCACCTTGCTGCTGCCCATCGCTCTCCTAGGCCGCCTGACAGGCCTGATCGGCACCAGCAGCTGCATGGGCCTAATGCTCACCGCCGCACTACTGCTACTGCTGCTGTCGATGCGCAAATTCGGCATGGATGCGGCGGCCGACGTGGGAGACAAGAGCGTGTTTGCTTATCTGGACGCTCAGCGCCAAGTCGCCAACCCGTGAGTCTGATCAGCCTGGTTGATGCCTCCAAGGACTTCGGGATTCGAACCCTGTTTGAGGACCTCACCCTTCACATCCGTGAAAACGACCGCGTGGGGCTGATCGGTCCCAACGGAGCTGGGAAATCGACCCTGCTGCGAGTTCTATCGGGCAAAGAACCCCTGGGGGGTGGAGAACGTCGCTGCTCCGCTCGGCTACGCGTGGAACTGGTCGGTCAAGACAGCCTGGTGGAGCCAGGCCTGACCGTGCTTGAACAAGTGCTCGCAGGCTGCGGAGAAAAGCGTGAGCTGTTGCTGCGTTTCAGTGCGGTGTCGGAGGCCGTGGCCCGCGATGCCGATGACGCCACGCTGATGAGGGAGCTCGGAGCTCTCAGCGAGCGCATGGATGAAGAGGGTGCCTGGGGTTTGGAGCAGCAGTGCCAGGAGGTGCTGCAACGCCTTGGCATCAGTGATCTGCATCGACCAGTGGAGGACCTGTCTGGGGGATACCGCAAACGGGTGGGACTGGCTTCAGCCCTCGTGGCCAGACCTGATGTGCTCCTGCTTGATGAGCCCACGAACCACCTCGATGCAGCCGCTGTGGAGTGGCTTCAGAGCTGGCTGGATCGCTACCCGGGAGCTGTTGTGCTGGTGACCCATGATCGCTATGTGCTCGACCGAGTCACACGCCGAATCGTGGAGGTGGAACGCGGTCAAGCCACCAACATCGAGGGCAATTACAGCGCTTACCTGCAACGCAAAGCGGAGCAGGAAGTGGCCGATGCGGCGGAAGCCGCACGGTTCAAAAGCGTGATGAGGCGTGAGCTGGCCTGGCTCCGCCAAGGTCCGAAGGCACGTAGCACCAAACAAAGAGCTCGGATCCAAAGGATCGAGGCCATGCGCGCGGCGCCGGTGAAGCAGGGCCGCGCGCAGCTGGAAATGAGCAGTGTCAGCCGACGGATCGGAAAACTCGCCATCGAAGCAGAAGAGCTGATGGTCACCGCTGATGGCACACCTGATGGTCCAGTGCTGCTTCAGGATTTCACCTACAGCTTCAGCCCAGAGGATCGCGTCGGCATTATTGGCCCCAACGGCAGCGGCAAGTCCACCCTGCTGGACCTGATCGCCGGACGACGCAAGGTCACAGGCGGCAGCCTGCGCTTGGGTGACACAGTTCATCTGGGCTATCTCGATCAGCACACGGATGCCCTCACGCAGGGTCGTGGGCTTGAACGCAAGGTGATCGAATTCGTTGAAGAAGCCGCATCCAGGATCGACCTTGGTGGTGAGCAATTGAGCGCCTCCCAGCTGCTGGAGCGATTCCTGTTCCCCCCTGCCCAGCAGCACAGCCCCCTCAGCAAGTTGTCGGGAGGAGAGCGACGGCGTCTGAGCCTCTGCAGGATGTTGATTCAGGCACCGAATGTGCTGCTGCTCGACGAGCCCACCAACGACCTCGATGTGCAGACCCTGAGCGTCTTGGAAGACCTACTCGAAGACTTCCGTGGCTGCGTGGTGGTGGTGTCACATGAACGATACTTCCTGGATCGAACGGTCGATCGCCTCTTCTGTTTTGAGGCTGGACGACTGGAACGCTTTGAAGGCAACTACAGCGCGTTCCTCGACCACCGCCGAGAGCTGGACAAGGTGGCCGCCGAACAAGCGAGTCGCAACCGAACGAACGATTCCGGCAAGAAAAAAGCCTCCCCGAAACCAACCGATGGCCCGCGAAGGCGCAGTTTCAAGGAGTCGAAAGAACTGGAATCTCTGGAACGCGAGCTGCCCAAAATGGAGCAACGCAAAACAGAGCTCGAGCAGGCCATCGCCTCGGGAACAGACGATCTGACCAGCCTGAGTCAAGAATTGGCCAACCTTCTGGAAACGCTGGACAACAGTGAAGAACGCTGGCTGGAGCTCAGTGAACTGGCTCCCTGAGCGGGCGGCGACGGCGACGCGGATGCAGCAAATCATTCACTGATTGGGCTGTTCCGTTGTCCCCCTCCGCCATCGAAGGGATCGGACAGCTCAAACAGGCTGACGCGTCGCCGCTCCAGGGTGCAGGCCGCACCAAACGGCCGGAGGCTTCGGCCAATTTGATGGCCGTTGGCCGATAGTCCGCCGCAGAACGGTGGAGTGCCATCTGGTCACCCATTCGGCGCAGGTAAAGGTCATGTGACCAGAGCACCTGATTGTGCTCAAAAGCTTCACAGGCCGCCTGCACTGACTTGAACCGTTGGCTCACCAGTCCCGACGGTGCACATTGCTTCCACTCGAGCACATCTTGAAAACTGAGACCACTGCGCCACTGGCGTTGCTCGGAGAGGTAGCAGAACGTTTCTGGACCATTGATCCAAAACATCCGCCCTTCTTCATCCATGAAATGACGCCCCTGACGCTGCCGGATCCTGACCATGACCACCAGCCCACTCTTCTTTGCTGGTAGCCGAGGTCACCAAAACGTTGCAACGGTGTTGTTACGGAAACCAGCTGTCATGTACAGGTGCTGGCAGCCCCGTTCAACAGCCGTATGGTGAGCGAGTTGCCATCGGCCTGGACACGCCGCGCTGCCATGAAATCCATCGACGAGCACATCAAGAAAGACCAAAGCGACCTTGAAGTGGCCAAAGCCGAAGGCAACGACGCCAAGGTTCGCCACATCAGCGAAGAGCTCGAGTCTCTGCAGGACTACAAGAAAGAACATCCAGGCGACAGCCACGACCCCACTCCTCTGGAGCTCTACTGCGAGGCGAATCCCGACGCCGATGAGTGCCGCGTCTACGACGACTGAACCGTCGCTGATATCAACATTTGATCAACAAAAAAGCGGGGCCTTAACCCCGCTTTTTTTGATGAGAGAGCATCACTGCTCGTCATCGAATTCTGCGGGGCTACCCGTGAGGGTGCAGACCACAGACTCTTCAGGCTTCATGGCGTGGACAGCAGCAATGGGACGACCACGGCGGCGAAGTGCATCGATCTGGGCAGGCGTCTGACAACGGGCGATCAGTTGAACACGGTTGTCGAAACAAGTGAAGAAAGTCATGAGACGTTCTCGCGATGCTTCCTTTATCGCCAAGGCCAGCAGAAGGCACAAGTGCAAATGTGCCCACGCCCACAAAAAGGCAAGCCCGGATTCAAATCCCCAGTTCAGCCCACACCCGATTGAGGAGTGCATCCAGCCCTTGACCCATCACCGCTGAGATCAGGAGTGGTTTTTGGCCGCTGGCCTGCTCGAGCTGCGCCGAGAGCTCCTCGCGACCGCTTTCATCAAGGAGCTCCAACTTGTTGACCACCAGCAGCCGCTCACGATCCACCAAACCATGGCCGTAGGCCTCCAGCTCCCCCTCCACCACGCGGAGATCACCAAGGGGATCATCGGCGCCGCCATCCACCACGTGGATCAAAAGACGCGTGCGCTCAATGTGACGCAGAAAATCATGCCCCAGACCAGCACCCTGCGCAGCTCCGGCAATCAGCCCGGGAATATCAGCAAACACGGTGCCATCGCCCGTGGGCCGACGCACCACACCCAGATTGGGCACCAACGTGGTGAACGGATAATCGGCGATCTTGGGACGGGCCGCTGACAACACGCTGATCAGAGTGCTCTTACCCGCATTGGGCAGGCCGATGATGCCAACTTCCGCGAGGAGCTTCAGCTCGAGCTGCAGAGGCCACTCTTCTCCATCGCGACCCTCGGTGCACTTCTCTGGAGCCCGGTTGCGATTGCTGAGATAATGAGCATTGCCAAGACCGCCTCGCCCCCCAAAGGCAACAGTCAGCTGCTCACCCGCTGAGGTGAGATCCCCCAACAAAATGCCTGTCGAGAGGTGTCGCACCTCAGTGCCACAAGGGACGGGAATCACCAGATTTTGCCCCGATGCACCCGTGCAACGGTTGGGCCCACCGCGACGTCCGTCGGTGGCTGCGAACAAACGCTTGTATTTGAAATCCAGCAGGGTCTGAAGGTTTGAATCCGCCTCCAGCACCACATGCGCTCCATGCCCGCCATCTCCACCGGAAGGGCCACCTGCGGGAACGTACTTCTCACGGCGGAAGGCCACGATGCCGTCGCCACCACGGCCACCTCGCACAGTGATTCGCGCCTGGTCGATGAACTGCACGAAATGCCTCGGTCGCGGCCAACCACCAACCCTAGGATCGCGAGGCACGAGAGATTGAGCTTGGCCGGCGTTCGCTTCGAAGCGCTCAGCAAGAGCTACCCAGCACGCGGCGGCGAAGGCCCCGTCGAGGTGATCAGGGACCTGTCCCTTGCCATCGACGATGGCGAATTTTTAGTGCTTGTCGGACCCTCTGGATGCGGGAAAAGCACCCTGCTGCGATTAATGGCAGGCCTTGAAACACCAAGTTCTGGTGAAATCTGGGTCGGCGATCAGGCCGTGAGCCAGCTGCGCCCCGCGAAGCGCAACGTGGCGATGGTGTTTCAGAGCTATGCGCTCTACCCACACCTGAGCGTGCGCGACAACTTGGGATTCGGACTGCGTCGCAGCCGGCAGCGATCGGCTCTGCACCAATTGCAGGATCAACTGCATCGCAGCACACGCTGGCTGCCAGGCCGATTGCAGCTCAATTCAGAACGGGAAGCCCGGGTGGAACAACGGGTGCGGGAGGTCGCCGGCGCCCTCGAACTAGACCAGCTCCTGGATCGACGTCCGAAGGAGCTGTCGGGCGGGCAAAAGCAGCGGGTGGCACTCGGTCGGGCGATGGCCCGCCAGCCGGCGGTGTTTCTGATGGATGAACCCCTCAGCAATCTCGATGCCAAGTTGCGCGGCTCAACCCGCAAACAAATTGTGGAATTGCAGCGTCAGCTGGGCACGACAACCCTCTACGTCACCCACGATCAAGTGGAAGCGATGACTATGGGGCACAGGATCGCGGTGCTGAATCAGGGGCGGCTGCAGCAGCTGGGAACACCGATGGAGCTTTACCGATGGCCGTCCAATCTCTTTGTAGCCCAGTTCATCGGCAGTCCTCCGATGAACGTGCTTCCTGTGCAAGTGGGGCCAAGCCAGACGCTGATGCTCGGCGAACGTCGACTCAGCGTGGAAGGCCCACTGGTCGATGCACTGGGTCCCTTGGAGGGGCAGAACCTCAGCGGGGGGATCCGCGCTGAACAACTGCGGGTAGCTCCTGCCACCAACCGCAATCTGCCGGCGGAGGTGAGTCACAGCGAAGTGCTTGGCAACGAGCAACTCATCACCTGCCGCTTGCTCAACGGCAACCACCTGGTGCAGGTGAGAGCCGAGCCTGGCCTAGTTGCCGTGGCAGGAACACGCATCCATCTCGAGGCAGACCCATGGGGATGGCGCTTGTTCGATCAGGATGGAATGGCCATCAACCCACCAGTGCCAGGCCGCATGAACGATGACGAGCCGCTTCTGCCCGCACTGAGCTGAGCGATCGGGATTCAGCGCATCCAGACCACACTGCAGCCGGCACCCCCATCACCCTGTTCGGCATCCACCACACGGTCGATGTAATTCAACGACCCAAGCCAGTCGCGAAGCCCACGCTTCAGGCGCCCTGTTCCGATGCCATGAATCACCCAGACTGGGCCGTTGGCACCACGGAGCACATCCTCAACAGCAGCCTCGGCCTCGTGCACCCGCATGCCACGCACATCAACGGTGTTGCGTGCTGTGCGCACGCCTGCAGAACCACTGCCGCGTCGTGCTTTCACCTGAACCACAGGAGCCTGCGGCGGGTCAGGCTTACGCCCATCCAGGCTTTCCACTGCAGAGAGTTCAACGGTGCTTCGCATCACGCCGCATCGCACCTGAAGTTGCAGACCATCCTCCGAAACTGCAAGCACCTCAGCGGCTTTGCCAAGCGCCAACAAACGGATGCGATCACCCACTTGAGGCCTCCACCCCTGGTGCTGACGGCGCTCTGGGTTTGAGCGATGACGATCCTCAAGCTTGCGCAAGCGCTGGCCCGCCTTGCGAGCGGTCTCGCCATCGGCTTGATCGTCGCGAAGACGCCGAATCAGCTGGCGCACCTCTTTCTGGCCGGCACGAATGGAGGTCTCCAGTCGTTGCCGCCCCTGTTCCTGCCGTTCGGCGGAATGACGCTTCTGTTTTTCCCAACGCTGAAGCAGCTCCTCGTGCAGCAGCTCGGTGCGAGCCAGCAGGGCGGCGGCGTCTTCAGCGGCCGCCTGTTGGCGCTGACGTTGTTCCTCCAAACCTCGGATCACGGTGTTGGCCTCACCCTCTCCGCCAGGAGACAGCAGGCTGCGTGCCTGCTCGATCACTCCCATCTCCAGTCCCAAACGGGTGGCAATCGCCAAGGCATTGCTGCGTCCGGGGATCCCCCACAGCAGGTGATACGTCGGAGATAGGGACTCGCTGTCGAAGGCAACGGACGCATTTTCAAAGCGCGAGTCGCTGTACTTGAGGGCCTTGAGCTCTCCAAAATGAGTGGTGGCCACCGTGAGCCGTGCCCGATCCGCCAAGGTGCGCAACAGTGCTGTCGCCAGAGCGGTGCCCTCGCTGGGATCCGTTCCGGCCCCCACTTCATCGAGCAGCACCAACGCGGGTGCCGGACCGGAACCCACAGCATCCAGAATGCGCCCGATGCGCTTCACATGGCCACTGAAGGTGGAGAGGCTTTGCTGAAGCGACTGCTCATCACCGATATCAGCCAGCACCTGAGCGCACCATGGGAGCGTCGGGATCCCACTGCAGGGGAGCCAGAGACCGGCACGGGCCATGAGTGCCGCGAGGCCAAGGCTCTTGAGGGTCACTGTTTTCCCTCCGGTATTAGGCCCCGTGATCGCCACCACCCGCAGGGAGGTGGACACGTCCACACTCACAGGCACAACGGCAGGTCCTTGTTCTTTCCGCTCTTGCCACACCAGCAACGGATGACGCAGATCCTTGAGCGTGAACGGCGCCTCTGCTGAAGCCTCCAAGCGCGGAGGCGCAGCGCCAAGCCACTGGCCATAGCGGCCACGGGCGAGCGCCAGATCCAGTTCCAGCAACACAGCCATCAGAGCCTGCAGCCCGTCCACCTGCTCCGCCACAGCCGCACTGAGCTCCGCCAGCACCCGCTGTTCTTCCTCGCGAATGCGGCCATCAAGATCGGCCAGTCGATTGCCAAGATCGATCACCGATTTCGGCTCTACAAACACCGTATTGCCGGATGCGGAGCTGTCGTGAACCATGCCGGGACACTGACCGCCTGCACCGGCCTTGACCGCCAGCACAGGACGACCGTGGCGCTCGGCGATCACCGTGTCTTGAAGGTGGGAAGCCCAGCGCCGGATCACCTCCTGCAACTTGTCGCGACGCCGAGCGCGAAGCTCCTGCCACTGGCGACGAAGCCCCTCAAGCAACACGCTGGCGCGATCCGCGACGCGCCCCCCTTCTTCAATCGCAAATTTGAGACGCTGCTCTAGCTCCGGGAGTGTGGCCACATCCGCCAGCAGCGCTGTGCAGTACGGGCGCAATTCCGGATCATCAATTTGTCGGCGCAATCGCCGGGCCGCTCCAAGGGTCTCGGCCACAGCCAGCAATTCCTCACCGGAGGCAGTGCCACCCTTGCTGCAGCGGAGCAGGATCGGGGCCAAATCGCTGACGCCCTGGAAGCTCAATCCGCCTTCCAGCAGACCATCAAGCGACGCCATCTCCTGCGTTCTGGCCTGAAGAAGCAAGCTGACGGACAACGACTCCGGAAGGGCACCCACACGACAGGCGCGACGACCCTGCACCGTGCTGGAGAAACTAGACAGGTGCTCACAGAGCCGCGGCCACTCGAGCAGCTCCAGGGTTTCTTCTAAAGCAGACATCAACCGGTCGTTGTCGCGCCTGGCTGGTTGGAAGGAATCCCCCCGGGAGGTTCGTAGAGCATCTCCAGCCAGTTGCCCTCAGGATCACGCAGATAAAACGATGCCGTTCCATCGCGATGGTCGTGCACACCTCCCACCGCCACACCGGACGCTTTCAGGCGTGCATGCACAACATCCACCTCAGCACGATCACGGAAATGGAAGGCGAAATGCGGCCCGGCAGCTTTGTAGTTCGGCCCAAGCAGTGCCAGACCATCTCGTGAGTTTCCAGCCTCGAGATAACACCAGTCATCGGCCTCCCACACCATGCGCATGCCGAGATCGGTGTAGAAGCCGATGGCCCGTTCCATGTCGTTCACGCGGATGGCGACATGACCCAGACGCTGCACCGCAGACATGAATGAGCTCTCCAGATCTGCTCATTCTGTAGGGCGCTGGCTCCTCGATGAGAGAGGAGTCAGGAAAGGGTCAGGTCCGTGGCTCGAGGGTGGAAGCCGTCGGAACCGGGTCATGGGCGAAGGAGATACCAAATGACGTTCTGGCCACGCATCCAATGGAGAAGCAGATCAGGCCGCTGCCAAGCAGTCCCAGAGCAGCAGATCGATCACTGCGCTCCCCTTCCATGAGCAGGTTCAGGGCGATCACGAAAGCAATGGCTGCTGCCACAAACGGCAAGGGAGCCCAAAAACGACGGGGTCGAGCGAAGGCCATGGGAAGCGTCGGCGCCTCCTTTCCATAGCGCCAGATTTAAACCCCGTCAGGCAGACCAGCTTGATGACAAAGCCTTCAGCCAAATCGGGCATCGCAACCCAGAATTCTCCTTGTTATCAACTCCGGCGTGACAGCCTCTCGATCGCAATCCACACGAAGCCTTTGGCAGACCAATCGAGGGGTGGTGGCGCTCTGCTTTGTGCTGCTCGAACTGCTGTTTTTCTCGACGGATTCCATTGGAGTGCCGGCCCACCTCTATGTGAGCGGAGACATCGGAGCGACGCCTTACCTGGCGGTTTGGTTCATGGTGGCATTCCTGCTGCCTGCGGCGTTGATCATGCCGCTGCTGGGAAGCCTCAAGGCACGCTTCGGGGCCAAACGCATCGCAACGGTGGGGCCTGGCCTTTTTGGCCTGGCCTGCCTTGCCGCTTCAATCACCCGTGATCCCCTCCTGTTCATTGGCTGGAGGATCCTTCAAGGCCTAGGGGCTGGGGTGATCCCCGCAGCAGCGGGTGGCTACCTAGGCAGCCAACTCGGCGAAAAAAATACCCCGATGGGCAAAGGGCTGGTAGCCCTGGCCGTGGTCGCGGGATCCAGCATGGGCATTCCGCTCTCTGCCCTGATCACCTGGCATTTGAGCTGGCGCGTTTTGTATGCAGGCCTGGGGCTTGCCGCCCTTGTGGCCGTGGCGGTGATTCTCAGGCTGATGCCAGCCACTGCCGGAAATCCAAACGCTGAAATCGACTGGCTGGGCTACAGCCTGATGAGTGGGGGGTTCGGCCTTCTGGCCCTTTCGCTGTTCGTGGGCAACCAACGGGAATGGTTTGGCAGCGGGGTGTATGTGGTGATGCTCTGGTCTTCAGTGACCCTGATCGCGCTCTTCGGATGGCGGGTGGTTACCAAACCCAAACTGATCGATTTGCGGATCTTTCAAGACATCAATTTCTGCATCAGCGCGGTGAATCTCACTTCCGTCATGTTCTTCCTGTTCATGGTATTTGGGATTGTTCCGCGTTTTTTGATTGTCACAACCGACAACACCGTTGGCAGTTATTCCTGGGTGTTTTTGCCTTTCGTCGCAACGGCAATCACCGCAGGTGCCATGGTCACGCCAGGAGTAAGTCCTCACCTGATCGCTCCAACGATCAAAGCCAAGAAGAAACTTTGCTCTGCGGCAATTTTTTCATTTGCGTTGACGGCCTTATGGATGGCTCAGACCAGTTCCCAACAGAGCAACGCCAATATCACGATTCAGATGATGGCGGTGGGCTGCTGTTTCGCTTTGATCAATTGCCTGGAGATTCAGATGTCGTTTTCCACCATGGCAGCGGAATTAATGACGAGTGCCAGTTCGGTGCTGTTCTTCTGCACCAATTTCTCCAAAGCGCTTTCAGGTGGTGTGAGTGGTGCCATCCTCACCGCCACAAGTGAAGGCAGTTGGAACCGTTTCAGGGAGCAGGTGCATGCAGGCAACTCTGCCTTGATTCCTTTCCAACGCATTCTGGATGGCCACTTCTCTGGCCAGATGGGTGCGGACTGGAGCCAGGGCTCACTGGATGTGATCCATCGCTTGATCGCTCGGGAGGTGGAGGTGGTGAGCTTCATCAACATCTCCAGCATGGTGGGGGTGGTGCTCTTGGTGCTCTGCGTTCTTCCCTGGTTGCATCAAAGCCCCCAACCAAAGTGAACCCAACCTGGAAACCCCCATTAACCTCCAGTTGAAGACGTGATGCAATGGGCCGTGAGTGACAGCACCTCCAGCCCGCTTCCATCGCATCCAACCCACCCCAGACGCAAACGGTGGATCATTGGTGGTGGCGTGGCCGTTGTGATTGCCGGACTGACTGGATATTTCGTTCGCAATCACTATTTCCCTGGAACGAATGATGCCTATGTGCATGCATACACCATCTCTGTATCTCCCTACGTGGAGGGGTATATCAAGCGTGTTCACACCAGTCCAAATGCCTTGGTGAAACGAGGACAACTGATTTACGAAATCACTCCACTTCCTTTTGAGCTCAGTGTTGAGCAGCGTCGACAACGACTTAACGAGGCGGTGAACCAGAAATCAGTCTTGGAAGATCGACTCCTCCAAGCCCAACAGACGTTGAAGGATCTCGAGGCCCGCGAATGGATCACAGACCTCAATCGCCAGCGTTACGCCTATCTGCAACAGCAACAGGTGGTTGCACTCGAGAAGGCTCAGGAATTCGAAGCTGCCAGTCTCGAAGCCCAAGCCAAAACTAAAGCAGCTTCCCTGGAAATCGCGCGCCTTCAAAACGAGATTCGGAAGCAGGAATCAAGCATCGAAGCCCTTCGAGCTCAGGTAGGGCAGGCCAAGGTGAATCTCGATTACACCCGCTATTACGCACCCATGGATGCCTTTGTAAGCAACAACTTCAGCCTGCGAGAAGGCCAGTATGTAAAGCCGGGACAGGTGTTGTTCAAACTGATCGACAACCGTCAGTGGTGGGTTGACGCCAACTTCCAGGAAACCCAAATCCACCGTATCCGCACGGGGATGACAGCAAAGATCAAGTTAGACATGTATCCCGGCATCACGTTTCAAGGGCAAGTGATCAACATCAGCCGAGGCAGCGGCTCCTTTGAATCACTGTTGCCTCCTCAGAATGCAACCGGCAACTGGGTCAAGGTGCCGCAGCGATTTCCGGTTCGCATCCGAATGCAACAGAACCAGGAGCACCCACTGAGAGCGGGTTCCACAGCTCATGCAAGGGTTGACACACTCAATGCTCAGTCATGGGTGAACGCATCGGATGCGCAACCGGCAAGGTGAGTGGCAGGCTCAAGGGGAGCGCAGGGTCTCGCGGAACTGGTAAGAGCTCTCTGAGCAAGTTTGCGTAGCTGAGATTGGCCAGCGTCATCGCTTCAGCTCGCTGTTCCATGGCACCAGTCAAAGAGCTGATGGTGTCGGCAAGATCGGTGTAATCGGCAAGACCGAATTCGTAGCGAGCCCTCGAATCTCGGAACGCCTCCCGCGCTGCCTGATAGGCCGAATTCGCAGCAATGATCTGACGCAGGGCCGCACCATGCTCATAGAACGCAGCTTCCAGGGCTTGACGGATGGCATTGCGCTGAGCCGCCTGCTGCTGCAACACCTGATCTGCCGCAGCACGATTAGCCGCTACAGCACCCGACGTGATGCCACCGTCGAACAAGCGCCAGTTGAGTTGAACGCCTGCAGACCAGTCATTTCCTTGGGAGTTGAAGCCCGGAATGAACGCAGGACCTTTGCAGCATCCATCCAAGTCGATCACTGGAGAGGTGCTCTGATCAACCTGATAGCCGGCTTTGGCGAAGAGACCGATGGATGGAAGCAGTTGCGCAGCTCGGCGATCAGCCTGACGCAGCAATGCATTCCGAGCCGCCTGCAACGCCTCCAGCTGAGGGTTGTCCTGAAGGCCACGCACGATCGTGTCTTCCAGATTCAACGGCCAGGGCTGCTCAAGTCGCACAGCATCGCTGGTCTCCAGCGTGACGTCGAAAGGCACATTCACCAAATTGCTCAGTCGACGCTGCCCTGCAGCACGACCTGCATCCGCCTGCTCTAAGAGGAAGCGTTGTTGTTGCAGGCGGGATTCCGCGCGCAGCAGATCAACGCGGGGAACCAGCCCTGCCGTATGCATGGCACGCACCTGATCGAGAATCACCGAGTCGTTGGTCACCACCACCTGACGGATGCGTTGGAGCTGCTCCATCAGCTGCAGCTGGTAATACGCCTGACTCACCGCAAGCTGCAGTTCACGCAGATGATTGCCATAGAGCTGATGGGCTTCATCTAGATCTGCCGTCACCTCTGCGACGGCAGCACTGCGCTCAAAACTCAGCAGCTCGTAATCAATTCGGGCACCAGCGAACCCTCCTCCCAAATTGGTCTGAAACCGATTGCTGCCTCCTGTGGGGACATAAAAAGGCGAATCAACGCCAAACCCAGAAACGTCGGCATTTCCACGCCACACCCAGTTGCGTCCTCTTTGCTGCTGATAACCAGCTCCGATTTCCAGTGCAAACGTTGGCAGGAAGCGCCCACGCACAGATCGCAACCACTGGCTTTGCTCTTCCACACCACTGATGTACTGCTGCAGGGTGGGGTCGTTGGTGAGTGCAAGGTTGACCGCTTGCCGCAGAGAAACCGGCAAACGTTCGCGGATGGTCACCTCGGCAGACTCGAGGGGTAGAGATCCTGGCGCTGGGGCCGTCAATGATCTCAACGGTTTTGTCTGACTCGACTCTGGTCGTGCAGTCCACACACGATCGAGTCGCTCCAGATCCCTGCTGTAAGCCTTGAAACTGCGCATCAAAGGATCGAGCGCCGGAGAGACATCACCGGACCTGACCGACAAGGCGGAGGCAAGAACGAGGGCGGCTCCAAGGCCAAACGTCACAGTCCTCCGGCGCATTCACTCTCTTCAGCAGAACGTCATCATCCCTGCTTCAACCACTCCGCCGCATCACAAGCGTGATACGTGAGGATCAGATCAGCTCCAGCACGTTTAAAGCTGAGCAGCGTCTCAAGCACAACGGCACGTTCATCGATCCAGCCACGCTCCGCTGCTGCCTTGACCATCGAATATTCACCGCTGACGTTGTAGGCGGCAATGGGCAGCTCAGACTCTT
>MDTA01060173.1_pt1 | contig 13815 bp, 12 predicted proteins | sample 811151 | NCBI WGS metagenome assembly MDTA01 (sample SAMN05326648, study PRJNA326480) | marine metagenome | isolation source: seawater | place: Indian Ocean: South | collected 2010 | reverse complement strand
TCGACCGAAGGAAAGGTCGTAATCATAGCATTTTTATTCACCAATTGCTATGATATATGTCCAATAGTAACTCATAATCTAAGGATTGTTCACGAATCATTAAACCAATCACAACTTGACAAAATAGAATTCTTGACAATTACTGTTGACCCATGGAGAGATAATACATCCATTTTAACAGAATGGAAATTAGGGACAAAGTCTAATTGGACACACTTAACCATTAACGACGTTGATCCTGAATCTTCAGAATTTAATGAATTAAGCGCTGTTTGGAATAATTTCAATGTCGGCTTTTCTATTGAAACAAATCAAACAGAACAAACCTCCGGCAGACACCATCCGGGCGATTATGATATTGACCATTCAACCGGAACCATTCTAATAGACCATAATGGGTATCAAAGAATATGGTGGGGAGATTATGATTGGATTATTGATCTTGTCCAAGAAGATTTATTGGAACTAGTTTCTCAAATGGATGATAATTAATTTCCTTCAATTTACATGTTTAGGAAATCAAATTCCGCTAAAGGGCTAATCATTAAGAGGGGCTATCTGCGGGATTAAATCATGGCAACTGTCCGATTGGATCAGAAGAGCCGAGCACTAACCCGCTCAGTTCCAGATTCATATCATTCAGCACTTGCTAATTATTTTGGTAGCGGGCCAACCGATATTGAACTTGCCAGAGCACAACACTCTGCATATTGCGAAGCAATGAAAGCATCAGGAATAGAGGTAACAGTATTATCAGCGGATGAAAATCATCCTGATTGCATCTTTGTAGAAGATCAAGCAGTAATTATTGATGGACACGTTTTACTCCCTGTACCAGGCCACCCGTCTAGAGTAAATGAGCAACCACCAATAGCAGATTATTTAATTGAAAAAATGGGTGGCGCACAAATCTGCCGAATGAGCGGCGACGCTCGAATGGATGGAGGCGACATTCTCAGACTTGGGGACTTATTTTTTGTTGGGCGCTCTTCTAGAACTAACGATGAAGGGATAAAAGAATTAGAAGACCTACTTCACCATTTAAATTATGAGCTAAGAATAATTGATATTCCAGAAGGAGCTCTTCATCTTACGAGTATAGCATCCACTCCTACAGATAACGTAATCATAGCCCCAGAAGGAATGCTTTCAAAAGATGCTTTTGGAGAACTTCCAGAAGGCTCAGAAGTATACTGGATGCCAATTGAAGAGACATATGGTTGTAATACAATCGGATTACCAGGTAATAAAGTACTTGTTGCAGAAGGCTATCCAACGGTTTTAGAAAAAATGCAAAAATTAGGTTTAGAGCCAGTGGTTTTGGATGTTAGCCAATTTAGAGCAGGCGATGGTTCCTTGACCTGCTGCTCTTTATTTTATTGATTATTCAAATCTAGCATTCGGATTAAATGCTATTTCACACCACTTACCCAATTCAGTGATAATTTGATTTTTATTTTTGCTGCTTAGAGAACCATTATTCCACTCAATTTTTACATTGTCAACGAATAGATAACTATTTTTTGAGGCTATAAATTGAAGATTTTTTTGATGATCTAAATACAAACCAATTTCAAAAACTAACCATGGGTCATCACAATTAATCAATTTGGTAAATTTTTCCGAGAAAATAAAACTAACGAAATCCTCAATTGAATAAAATGAACATAATGTGTTTAGAGTATCTAATAATTCTAAAGAATCCTCTGACAGACCATCAGGAGATTCATTTATTTGCTTAGATTTAACCATAGTCAAGAGTGGTAAATCATCTCCCATAGGTAATTTGTATCAATTATAATTGATAATTATATTCATTCAATTTCAAAACAACTATACAATAAATTGTTTTATCATGTACATGGAATGGGAGTCTTTAGCATATTTATTGGCTTTATTATGTGCTGGTCTAATAACCCCAGGCCCCAATAATATAACCTGCACAGTTCATGCAGCAATACACGGAAAAAAGAGTAATTATTCACTAATTACGGGCATGGCAGTAGGTTTTATTTCGATCCATTTTATTTGTGGATTTGCTGTTGATTCATTCGATGAAGAGAGCACCATTGGATTGATTTTAAACATATTAGGCTCTATTTTTATGTTTTTAATTGCCATTGCAATTTTATTTCTCGGGCGCTCAAATAAAATTCTTGAATTCCCGGAAAGCATTCCTAAAATTGGTTTTAAAACGGGCGTTTTGATGCAATATGTGAATGGAAAAGAATGGGTAATGGTATTTATGATAATGTCCAAATTCCTTAGTGATTTTGGTGGTGGTATTCTAGGAATAATTATTATTTCATCAATTACTACATCAGGGGGAATAATTGCAATGTTGTTATGGTCAAGCCTCGGTTCAAAGATAAAATCAAAACTAGAACAACCGGGATTCTTGAAAACGTCATTTACTATTCTTGGAGTTTTATTACTTATTCTAGCAACAATACTTACTGTAAGAGGTCTATGAAAGAGATATCTGTTTAGCCCAAGAATTGACAATTACGCTTTCAGCATATTGTAAATGTTCGGCGACAGTTCCTTGTTGAATACTTAATAAATCTGCAATGTCTTTCTGTGTACATTTTCTTGGAGTATCATAATATCCCATTTCAACAGCGGTCCTCATTACAACATGTCTTCGCTCAGGTAATTTAGGTGCAGCAATCCAATCTGCACTAATGGTTTTTGAAATCCTCATTTCTAATTTCTCCGGAATCAATGATACTAAATTATCTCGTGCATATTTCAGGCCCTTGGAAGTTCCCTGTATGGTCATAAAAAATCCACCTTCCTTTGAAATAAATGTTGGAGGAACAACCCAACATTCCTCTTCCTTTGCTATCATAACTTGAATAGTTCCTGGAGTTTTAACTTTAACATAAGCAAAACCATCACCTTCCAACAAAATCTTTTCAATTTGAAAACTGTCTTTCAGTAGATCGTTTCGTTCCAATGACTTTACATCACTAAATTCCACCCTAGCAATACATCTTGGTATTGAATCTTCAGGACCTAGGCCAGCTATCATCTCTACTTTGGAGAAAAATTTGTTAATTATTGCCCCTGGTAGATGTTGTGCTTGATTATTACTAATTTTTACTTGGAAAAAACGTAAACCATTAGCACCATTAGCAGCCATAAATAGCCTAAAAACCGGTATTAAATAACTTCACCAGTTAATTTCCTTCCCATCAAAAGACATGAATTTCCCACTATCTTCCAATTTGTGATTTTCAACCAACTTCATCATTCCATTAACACTTTCTTCGAGCTCAACGGGAGCTTTATCGCCCCCCATTCTTGTTTTTACCCATCCAGGGTGCAAGATTAGAAAGGATATGTTATCTTCCAAACATTCTTTTTTCATTGAAATTGCGAACATATTCAATGCTGTTTTTGATGCTCTGTAAGCATATGACCGCCCAATTTTACAATCATCAATAGATCCCATCAAACTACTAATCATGATTATTTTTGTTAAATCTCCACCCTTTAATTTCGGATACAATGATTTAACCATTCTTACAGGTCCCAGAGAATTAATATTTATGACTTCTAAAGCCCACTCATCATCAATTTCTTCAACCGACCTCCATCTACCATCCGGGACTCCAGCATTATTGATTAGCAAGTCAATATTGTCATCAATTTTCATCGAGAATTCAGAAATAGAATCATTGTTAGTTACATCCAGTTTTAAAGGAATTAAGTTTGAATTTTCAATAATTTTCAATCCACCCAAATCATTTCTATATCCAGCATATACTTTCCAACCTTCTTCTAAAAGTTTGGATGTCCAGAAATTACCAATTCCCCTATTTGCCCCAGTTACAACCGCAACCCGCATAATATTACCACCCAACATCAAAATCATCACCGATATTACTCGTTGGGGAATCCAAGACTTTTTGTTTTTTTACAGATTTCTTGTCATTATTTCTCTCAACATTTTTATTTTCGGTAGCATTTATTGGTGTATCAACAATTTTTTTAGTCGCAGCAATAGGTTTTGAGATAAATTTTTCTCGAGATTCGAGGGAATCAATTTTCAAACCATATTTTGGTTCAATTACTTCAGTTTGAATTTTTTTTGGCCTTTCTTCGATTTTGATATTGTCTTCACCCTTATTTAATTCCGAAAAACCACTTTCAAGCGCGTCTTCTAAATTAGGAACATCCCTCTTCCGAGCCATGATAATGGTTTCTCCCCTATCAAATTAAATCTCTTATTTACTGATTATATCTATGAAGGGATTCTTGAATATTGACCTATTGGCTTAACTATGCGAGTTGGAGTACTTGTTAATCCTGATGCCGGCCTGGGTGGTAAATTAGGATTCAAAGGTAGCGATGGCAGAGCAAAGGAAGCTAGAGCCGCAGGCGCTGAAGATAGAGCAGGCCCTCGAATGTCTCAATGCCTAGCTAAATTAGAACAATTATTGAAGAGCGGACTCAATAGAACAAATACAACTCCTGAATTTTTAACTTGGCAAGGTAGAATGGGAGGTGACTGGTTAGCCGGATTTGATTTCATAAATTTAGGGTCATCTCCAATTGAAAGTTCTGCAGGCGATACTTCCAACCTAGTTAATGATCTAATCTCCAATCAAGTAGATGTTATTCTCTATGCAGGTGGAGATGGCACAACTCGTGACATTGTTAATGCATTGAAAGGAAATGAAACACCGTTGATAGGAGTGCCTGGTGGAGTAAAGATGCATTCAGGTTGTTTTGCCACCACGCCCAATGCAGCAGCAGAAGTACTACTCTCATTTTTGCAGGGAGATTTATTGTCTAGTATAACTGAAGTAATGGATCTCGATGAAGAAGTTTACTTGAAAGGAGAGTGGAAAGTAAGAATGTACGGAGAAGCATGGACTCCATCAAGTCCTCGCTTTATGCAGGGTTCCAAACAGCAAGTAGAAAGGGCTTCAGAAGATGAAATTATTGAAGGCCTTGCCAATCATATCTCAGATTTAATTAAAGAAAATGATAAACTAATGATTATTTGGGGAAGTGGTGGCACAATAAGCCGTATAGGCAGGCATTTAGGATTGGAACTCACTCTTCTTGGAATAGACATATATCACAATGGTGAAATATTTAGTGACTTAAACGAACAACAATTATTAGAAAAAATAGAGCCTTATGAGGGCGAAAAACTACTGCTTCTTTCACCAATGGGAGGTCAAGGCTTCTTGATTGGGCGTGGAAATTTACAGTTATCTCCAAACGTTCTAAGGGCAATCGGCCACGAGTCAATTTTAGGTATCGCAACACCATCAAAATTAATTGGTTTAAATTTCTTAAGAATCGATACCGGCGACCCAGAATTGGATTTAACGTTCCAAGAAAAACGATTTATCAAACTATTACAAGGGTATAGGACTACAAGAGTAATCCGAGTATTAGATTCTTAATTCTATATTTTCATTCCCGATGAAGCCATTAGTAAACCCAAGAATGGCGGGCTAGGATTACCAGGTCTCGATTTAAATTCAGGATGAAATTGAACACCTACGTAGTAAGGGTGATCTTTCAACTCAAAAATTTCACACCTTTGACCGGTTTCATCTTTACCGACAAATACCAAACCCGCAGCTTCAATCTCTTCAATCAAATCTGGATTGACTTCATATCGGTGCCTATGTCTTTCATCTACACTCTCCCCTTCACCATAAAGGGATTTAATTTTACAATCATTAACTTGCCAAATCGTGGGCCTACTACCCAATCTCATAGTTCCCCCGAGGTGCGTTTTGGAAATTTCAGGCATAAAAATTACAGCAGGGTATGCCGGATTATCTTCAAATTCTGTAGAATTTGCATTAGTTAAGTTTAGAACGTTTCGACAGAACTCAATCGTTGCAACTTGTAACCCCAGACAAATCCCCAAAAATGGGACGCTTGAGGTTCTAGCGTATTCAGCCGCTAAAATTTTCCCTTCTATTCCGCGATCTCCAAAACCACCGGGAACAAGAATTCCATCAGATGCCTTCAATAATTTCCATGAATTTTCAAACTCTTTAACATCATTGCTTTTCCAAGAATCTTCTAAGTGACTCGCCTCAATCCAATTTATCTTTAATTTTCGATTGACTTTCATAGCTGCGTGTTGTAGACTTTTAATTACTGAAAGATAAGCATCAGTTAATTCTGTATATTTTCCAACCATTGCAATACTAACATCCTCGGTTAGTGTGTCTAAATTCAAAGCCATTTTCCTCCAATCAGAAAGGAGGCTCGTTGCATTACAGTCTACATTCAGTATTTTACAAAGCCCTTGACTTTCAAGCATCAATGGGACATGATAGATATTAGGCACATCATGAGTAGACATTACTGCATTAGGCGATACGTGGCAAAAAGCAGCTAATTTTTCTTTAGTTTCATCCGTCATAGGACTAGTAGATCTACACACTAGAATATCAGGGGTAATTCCTAACCCTCTCAACTCTTTTACCGAATGTTGCGTTGGTTTGGTCTTTTGTTCACCAACAGGCCCCATTACAGGGACTAATGATACATGCACGAAAGAAATATTTTCTCTACCAACTCTAAATTGAAACTGTCTAAGAGCCTCAATATATGGGGCCGACTCGATATCTCCAACAGTGCCACCCAATTCAATAATACAAGCATCAGGAGAATCATTACTCCCATCAGCAGGTACATGAGCAACATCCTCAATCCAATCTTGAATTGCATCAGTAATATGCGGAATTACTTGAACGGTTTTACCCAAATAATCTCCTCTTCTTTCAGCTTCAATTACTTTTGAATATATTTTTCCAGTAGTTAAATTATTATTTTTTCCTAAATTAATATCTAAAAAACGTTCATAATTCCCCAAATCTAAATCAACTTCTCCTCCATCATCTAGAACAAAAACTTCTCCATGTTCAAATGGCGACATAGTTCCTGCGTCACTATTCAAATAAGGATCAATTTTCACAGAGGTAATTTTCAACCCTGCGCTTTTTAGCAAAACGCCAATACTGCTTGCAGTGACTCCTTTACCAAGTCCAGAAAGAACTCCCCCGCTGACTACGACGTACTTCATGACACACCAACGGGATTTTTACCACCGATGCCTCCTTAATCAATATACCTAATAAAATCGATAATTTTGTCAAAATGTTATTTCAAAAATAGCGAACTATCAAAGAGCCCATTGTATAACCGTTGTTCGGGGCCAATGGAAGAAATACCTGAAACCATGTCTGGCTGGACCAAGTCTAGCGCAGAAAAAGGAGGTTTTTCATTGGATGAACACCCTGTTCCAAAACCTAATGAAAACGAGGTATTGGTCAAGACACACTCCACTTCTATATGTGGTACAGATATACATATTTGGAAATGGGACCAATGGGCTAGGGACAACGTACCATTGGGCACAATTACAGGCCATGAGACCTGCGGGACCATCGTTGCTTTGGGGGATGATGTAGTATCTCACAATATAGGAGACAGGGTCGCAATAGAATGTCACATCGCTTGCTGGGATTGTCCAAGATGCGACGAAGGAAATGCACACGTCTGCGAGAATGGAGAGATTTTCGGTGTACACTCTAATGGAGCATTTTCTCCTTATTTTACTATTCCAGCCGTCAATGCACGTAAGTTACCTGAAAACCTTAGTATGGAAAATGCATCGATACAAGACCCCCTTGGTAATGCCATTCATACATTAACAGGAGGCCCCGTAAGAGACTCAACAGTTGCTATACACGGCCTTGGCCCAATTGGATTATTTGCAGTAAATGCCGCTAAAGCAATGGGCGCCAGCAAAGTCATCGCTATCGATTGGGATAACCAAGAAAGAATGAATTTAGCGAAGAAACTAGGCGCAGATATTGTTTTGGGTAAGGACAATAACATAGTCGAAGAAATATTGTCGAATACAAACGGCCGGGGGGTTGATAATTCATGCGAATTTTCAGGATCCCCACAAGCACTTTCCAATGCAATAAAAAGCACTAGAATGGGTGGATATGTCAATATTTTATCAGTATACGGAGACAATAATCCGAATGTTCCAATGAACGATGTAGTGTTTAGATATTTACACATCAAGGGGATAAATGGAAGGAAGATGTGGTCTACTTGGGATAAAATGAAAGAGTTATTGGAACAAGATAAAATCGATATTGATACGCTAATCACTCATAGAATGTCTTTTGAAGAATTTAACGAGGCAGTAGAATTAGCAATAAGTGGTAATTGTGGTAAAGTTGTCTTGGAGTTTTAAACCCCAATCCACTTGTATTTTCTAGCACCTTCTTGAACTCCTTCTTCTCCGATTTCAACAAGTGCAAACTCACCTTCAGGTTCAACAACACTCCCATCTTGCAAACCTTTGTGTAGATTTTCATATGTAATGTGGTCAATAGCAACTCTTCCAGCCAGGCGCTCGAATAGATGCCATCTCGAGACAACTTCTCTCCATCTTGGACTTACTTTACCTTCAAACACCTTTGCTTTAGCCCCTGAACCATATCCACATAAACCAAATAACATATTGTCAAGATTAACATTCTCTTCCAAATCCGATTCAAAAGTAGACATTAATGCAAGGAATATAGACCCAGTGTACTGATTACCAATTAGACTACTTGCACGCTGCCCTTTCTCGATTCTGCTAGCATGGAATTCCAGATATTCAGGAGTCTTGGAAATTGCTCTTCTATATCCATCCATTGCCTTTTCCCAAATTTCGATAATAACTGGGTCGTCTGAATTATGGAATTCAGGTGATGGACCGAGTTGTTCAGCAACAGCATCCCACATTTCAGTCCCCTCTCTATCATGCCTAAAGACATCGGGAAACATTCTTTTTGCTTGGAATGCGTACGGCAAATGCATGATTATTCTACCCCATTGTTCAGTTAATCTTTCATCATTTTCAAAATTATAACGCCCCATATTTTCAGCCTTTTCTGCAAAATTATGGAATGCTTGCCTAACAGCTTGTTGATAACAACGGTTAGAGAATTGACCATCAAATACAGGCTCGTCTCTGTGAACACTTACCTTTTCTTCACCATGAGCGAATATACCTAATTTTCTAACAGTAGATGCCGGCAAATGTCTAATCATTCGGTCCACAATCCCCTTCTTTATCGACTGTCCAGTTTCTTGAGCTAATGTCATTACATTGCTAATAATCGATCTTAGTGAAACTTCTCTTCTTGGCTTAAAGAAGTCATGAACTGGAGTAGTTGAAACGCCGATACAGTCAGGAATTTCTAGTAATCGCGGGTTCCTCCTAATCAACAGAGCACCACCTCCAGCACCCTGAGTATATTCTCCAGCCGATTCTAGAGCGTATTTGGCATTATCAGAAAAAATAACAATTCCAATTCTTTCATCTTTATCAGTTGATCGAGCAACCCAATCTAATGTTGTATGTAAAGCATCTACTGCTCCAATACAAGCAAAAGTCATGTCGACAACATCACAGTTTCTAAAACACTCTTTACCATATCTTTCAGAATATCTTTGAGTTAACATATCCAAAATGTATGTAGCGGTAGGTTTTGCTCCATCTAATGCTGATTCAGTTCCTAAATACATTCTACCAATATTCTTTGGATCTATGCCATTTCTATCAATAAGATTCATCACAGCATTAGCGCCCATTGTGGCAGTGTCTTCATGAACATCAGGAATAGCCATTGCTTTGAGGCCCAATCCCTTGTTTAATTTTCCATAATCTGCCCCTCTTAAATCAGCAAAATCTCGCATATCCATATACAATCTCGGGAAATGAATCGCAATATCATCAATGCCTACGCTAATCGAATCACCAGTGCCCATCATTAATTGGCGGTTTCTTTCCCTATTTGAAATACTGTCCCGATATTTTATCAAAATTCGCTGTTTTTTCGGGTTTACTGTGGGACTTCAGGAATTTCAATATCCTGTTTAGCCCATAAAACATCATCAATTCTTAATATTGAAATTGAAGCCTCAGTAGCCCCAATAATTGCTTGCTTAACAATACCTAAAGGCTCTATAACTCCATTTGCCATCATGTCTTCAACCTCTCCGTTATACAAATTAATACCATAAAGGTGTGAATTTTCGCTTGTTTGCTTAGCAACCACGGAGATAAGAGACTCAATAGGATCAAGGCCACCATTTTCAGCCAGAACTCTTACTATAACCTCCAAAGCGTCAGCAAAAGCAGCTATGGCCAACTGTTCTCGCCCAGGTATTGTTTCAGCGAACCTTCGTAGAGATCTTGCTAAAGCAACATAACTTGCACCTCCCCCGGGAAGCAATCTACCATCATCATACATTTGACCAACGACGCCAAGACAATCATCAAAGCAACGTTCAACTTCTCCAACTATGTCAACAGTGCTTCCCCTTACAATTATAGTTGCTCCACAACCATCACCAGTAACGACCCAATGTTCCAACCCACCTAGCATTTTATTGCTACTAGATAGACAAATTCCGATGCTAGATTCAGTTGCGGACATTACATCATTTACTACCGTTGCACCGCATGACATAGAGACTAGATCTAAATCAGATTTTGCAACTCTTCGAAAAGCTTGAATGCCACACTTTACCAATTCGTTTTTGACATCATCATCTATTCCTTCTTTACAAGCAACTACGTTTACCCCTAAATTCTTCAGATGTTCAACTTGAGACATCAACATCTCCCTTTCTTTATTTCTGAATTGTTCTAATACACCTGGCGTTGTTACATTTAACTTCATATCGGAAGAAAAAGAACGTCTTTCCAAACCACCATCGATCAAAATAATCGATCCATCAATAATTTCTTTTGGCATCGACAAATCTATTCTTTTCTTAGCTAACACCAATCCTTGGACAACTTCAGAATGCTCTAATACACTCCCTGTTTGAGAGATTATCTTGATTTTTTCCTTTTCCATTTTTCCATTCTTATTTCTAACATAATTACCAGCGACTAATGATAAATCACTCACTGTTTGTTTTAACGAATCGTGGCCTTTACCTGATAATGCAGATATTGCTGCTAGTTTGAATAAATCTTCAGAGCCCGAAATTGCATTTTCGGTGATATCCTCGATTACTTTTTGTTCAGCCATTCTAAATCCACGCGCGATAACTGCTGGGTGAATGCCTTGCACTACTAATTCCCAAGCATTCATAAGCATTTCAGAAGCCAAAATAACAGTACTAGTAGTTCCGTCTTTAGCAATTTTATCTTGTAAAGAGGAAGCGCCAATAATCATTTTAGCGACAGGATGTTCAACTTTGGCAGTTTCTAAAACTGTAACTCCATCATTGGTAACTAAGGTTCTACCATCATCATCAATCAATAACTTATCCAATCCCTTGGGTCCAAGAGTTGAACGAATCGCACCTGCAAGAGCAATAGCGGCCTGTACGTTCTTTTTTAGAGCTTCACGGCCAGTCGAACGAGTAGTATCCTCTAGGATTTCACTATCGCCCATAGTTAGCCCACCGGCATCATAGACATAAGCGCGACTCAATCCTCGTCTTCGTCAACAACTTCAAAGTCAGCGTCGACAACATCATCTCCACCAACATCGATATCTCCATCTTCACCAGAACCGTCTTGCTGTGCCATTTCGGCCGAAGCCGCTTCGTATAGTTTAGCTGAAACCGAGTGCATTGCTTCTTCAACTTCTTTCACTTTTGCTTGAATCGCAGCCTCGTCAATATCTTCTAGGTCGAGTGGTTTACCATCATCGTCTTGGACCAACTTTTCTAACTCATCTAATTGAGCTTTTACAGGGTCGACTTCGGCATCATCTAATTTATCAGCAGCCTCATCTAGAGTACGCCTAGTTTGATAGACGACTTGATCAGCCATATTTCTCAATTCAACTTTAGCCTTTCTTCGTTGATCATCTTCAGCAAATTCTTCTGCTTCCGCAATCTTGGCTTGAATTTCATCTTCACTTAACGATGTTTGAGATTCTATTTTGACGGATTGTTCTTTCACAGTACCCATGTCTTTAGCACTGACGTTAACAATTCCATTTGCATCTATATCGAAGGTCACTTCAATTTGTGGAACTCCTCTAGGTGCAGCAGGAATTCCTACCAATGTAAATTCACCCAAGGTCACATTATCTTTAGCAAACTCTCTTTCACCTTGCAGCACGTGAATTGTAACTGCTGGTTGATTGTCGCTAGCAGTTGAATAAATTTCAGAACGTCGTGCAGGTATTGTAGTATTTCTTTCAATCATTGTGGTCATAACTCCTCCAAGAGTTTCGATACCTAGAGTAAGTGGCGTTACATCCAATAATAAAATGTCAGAAACACTTTCGTCACCAGCAATAATTCCGGCTTGTAGTGCTGCTCCCATAGCAACCGCTTCATCAGGATTGATTCCTTTGTAAGGGGCTTTACCAGCTTCTTTTTCGACCGCTTCTTGTACAGCAGGAACTCTGGTTGAGCCGCCAACAAGTATTACTTTGTCAACATCTCCTTTCTTGACCCCGGCGTCTTTCATGGCTTGCCTAGTCGGAGCCATGGTTTTCTCAATCAACTTAGAAATCAAATCTTCAAATTTGGCTCTGGTCAAAGTGATGTCGAGGTGTTCAGGTTGACCATCTACCATAGTAATGAAAGGTAAATTAATTTGAGTTTGTTGAGTTCCAGAAAGTTCAATTTTGGCCTTTTCGGCAGCTTCTTTCAATCTTGACATAGCTTGTACATCTTTTGATAAGTCAATACCGGTATCTTTCTTGAATTCTTTAACTAACCAGTTGATAACCGTCTCGTCAAAGTCATCACCACCCAACTTGTTATTTCCAGCAGTTGCTTTAACTTCGATTTGAGGTTGGCCATCAACTTGGTATATTTCTAATACAGAAACGTCGAAAGTACCTCCTCCTAAATCATAAACTAGGATTGTTTGATCATCATCTTTGTCAACACCATATGCTAGAGCAGCTGCTGTGGGCTCGTTAATTATTCTCAAAACATCCAAACCAGCAATTCGACCTGCATCTTTGGTCGCAGTTCTCTGTGCATCTGTAAAGTAAGCAGGGCATGTGATTACAGCCTGTTTAACTTCTTCACCTAAGTATGCTTCAGCATCAGCCTTCAATTTTTGCAAGATAAAGGCAGAAATCTCTTGCGGAGTGTATTCTTTTTCATCGACACTGGTTTTCCACTTTGTACCCATATGCCTTTTGACAGACAACAGCGTTCTATCTGAGTTAGTTACTGCTTGTCTTTTTGCAGTTACACCAATTAAACGTTCTCCGCCATCCTTAGCAAATGCCACAACAGAGGGGGTTGTTCTTGCACCTTCAGCGTTGGCAATTACTACTGCTTCACCGTTTTCAATTGTAGCAACACAGCTATTTGTCGTTCCTAGATCTATTCCTATTACTTTACTCATTTTTTTCACATCCTTTTGTTAAAATATCGGTATTCCACCATCATCCTCATCATCATCATCACCGAAGTCAACACTAACATCGACAGGTTCTGGAGTTTCATCATCCAGGGCTGAACCCTGGGGGGTCAATTTTAGAGTTACATCCAAAATTCCGTTAGTTAACGACCAGTTAACAACATCTTCACACGGGTGTGGCAATTCTATTTTTGCAACCGGCTTTGGTTGTGATGATTTCATTATTTTTAGTAAATTACCATCTCTTATTAGCGATAACTCTACATCATCTTCCTCAATATCTTGCTTCAATGTGAAGTCAACAGTGACACACATATTCCAACCATCAAGATAGATATCATCTACAGGCAGTTTAATTGTGTCATCACTACCAATCTCCAATTCTGGTGTTTTTATCTCTACAG
>MDTA01038761.1_pt1 | contig 13816 bp, 13 predicted proteins | sample 811151 | NCBI WGS metagenome assembly MDTA01 (sample SAMN05326648, study PRJNA326480) | marine metagenome | isolation source: seawater | place: Indian Ocean: South | collected 2010 | reverse complement strand
AATGAAATTATTGAGGATTTTCAAATAAAGATAATATGATGAAATCATCGGTTATAGTTTTTCCAGGTTCAAATTGCGACAGAGATGTAGCGGTAGTTTTAAAAAAATTACAATTTAAAAATTCAATGATATGGCACAAAGAAACTGAACTACCAAAATCAGATTTGATTGTTATTCCTGGTGGTTTTTCTTATGGAGATTATTTAAGGTCCGGAGCAATAGCTGCTAAATCAAATATTTTATCTGAGGTTATAAGTGCATGTAAAAAGGGTTCTCTTGTTTTAGGAATATGCAATGGTTTTCAAATTTTAATAGAATGTGGGTTATTAAAAGGAGCATTACTTAGAAATTCTGGATTAAAATTTATCTCTAAAGATATTCAGGTAAAAATTAAATCTAATAAAAATAATTTTTTCAAAAGGTATAAATCTGGAGAAATTTTAAAATTAAATATTGCACACAATGAAGGTAATTATTTTACCAATCAAAAACATCTTGATGAGTTAGAGGATAATGAATTAATACCGATAAAGTACTGTGATAAAGCCGGAAATATTAATTCAAAAAGTAATCCGAATGGCTCTATAAATAACATCGCAGGTATATTTAACAGTAATAAAAATATTTTAGGAATGATGCCACATCCTGAAAGAATGTCAGACAAACTCTTATCAAACGAAGATGGTTTAGGATTGTTCTTAAGTTTAATGAATTAAAATGATAGTTAATAAAGATCAGATAGAAGCTCATGGATTAACACCTGATGAATATAAAAAGATTAGAAAATATTTAGGAAGGGACTCCAATTTACTTGAATTAGGAATATTTTCAGCAATGTGGAATGAACATTGTTCTTATAAATCATCTAAATTACATCTCAAAAAACTTCCAACAAAAAACAATATTGTTATACAGGGCCCTGGTGAAAATGCAGGTATAATCGATATTGGAGATGATGATGCAATAGTTTTTAAAATTGAGAGTCATAACCATCCATCTTTTATAGAACCTTATCAAGGTGCTGCAACTGGAGTGGGTGGAATTTTAAGAGATGTCTTTACTATGGGAGCAAGACCAATTGCATTAATGAATTCAATACATTTTGGCTCGCCAGAAAATAAAAAAACACAAAATTTATTAAATGGAGTTGTTTCTGGAATTGGTGGCTATGGAAACTCGATCGGTATACCCACTGTTGGTGGTGAAACTAAATTTAATAGCTCATACAATGAAAATATTCTTGTTAATGCAATGGCAATTGGTCATGTAAATAAAAATAAAATTTTTTATTCTAAGGCAAAAGGAATAAATAAATCTGTTGTTTATGTTGGATCTAAAACTGGAAGAGACGGTATTCATGGAGCAACAATGGCATCGGCAGAGTTTGATGAAAACTCGGAGGAAAAAAAACCAACTGTTCAAGTTGGCGACCCCTTTACTGAAAAATTACTTTTAGAAGCTTGTTTAGAATTAATGAAAGACGATTCTATAATATCTATCCAAGACATGGGTGCAGCAGGTTTAACTTCATCAAGTGTTGAAATGGCCTCAAAAGGGAAGTTAGGAATTGAACTAGATTTAAATAAAGTGCCTTGCAGAGAAAAAAATATGTCACCTTACGAGATGATGTTGTCAGAAAGTCAGGAAAGAATGTTATTAATTCTTGATGATGGGAAAGAAGAGCATGCAAAAAAAATTTTTGATAAATGGGATTTAGACTTTGTTGTTATTGGAAAAACTACTGATACAAATAGACTGATTCTAAAGTATAACAATGCAAAAGTTGCCGATATACCTATTAATGCTTTAGGTGATAACGCCCCATTGTATGAAAGGAAATGGACTAAAACTATAAAATCTAAAAAAGAAATTAAAGCAAAGAATTTGAAGAAAATTAAAATTGAAGATGCTTTAATTAAAATACTTTCCTCTCCAGATTTTTCAAATAAAAGTTGGATTACTAATCAATACGATCAGGTTGTTATGTGCGATACTATTCAAAAATCAGGTGGGGATGCTGCTGTTATAAGGATACATAATAAAAACAAAGCTATTGCAATATCTGTGGACTCATCTGCAAATTATTGTAAGTCAGATCCAAAGAGTGGTGGAAAACAAATTGTATGTGAAAATTGGCGAAATTTAATTTCTGTTGGTGCTAAACCTCTTGCAATAACAAATTGTTTAAATTTTGGAAGTCCTGAAAAACCAAAAGTTATGGGAGAGTTTGTCGAGTGCGTTGAAGGTATAAAAGAAGCATGTGAATTTTTAAATTTTCCTGTTGTTTCAGGAAATGTATCTTTTTATAACGAAACTATGTCAAAAAGTATATTGCCCACACCAGTAATTGGAGGTGTTGGTGTGATAGATAATTTGAACAGAATTGTTGATTTTAAAACTAAAGCACCGGGTAATCTAATTTTAGTTATTGGAAAAACATTTGGTCACATCAGCCAGAGTGCTTTTCTTTATAAAAATTTTTCAATATTTGATGGACCGCCACCAGAAATAAATTTTGTAAATGAAAGAAACAATGGATTAGCTGTTTTGTCTTTAATAAAACAAAATTTAGTCTTATCAGCACATGACATATCTTCTGGCGGTATGCTTGTTTCATTGGCTGAGATGTCAATCAGTTCAGGTCTAGGTTTAAAATTATACAAACCAAAGAAGCTTACAGATTTGTTTGAATATTTTTTTGGTGAAGATCAAGGAAGATATCTTATTGAAATATCCAAAGATAATCTTGATAAAATTAAAGACATTTTAAAGAGCAATAATATTTTCTTCGAAATCATCGCGGAAGTACAAAATGACACGTTTGAATTGGAAAAAACATTCAGTTTAAAAACAAAAGATCTTCATAAACATAATAATCAATGGTATAAGAAATATAATGCCATTAACTAAAAATGAAATATCCGATATGATAAAATCTGCATTTCCTGATGCAACATTAGAACTTGAAGATACAGCAGGAGATAATAATCATTATTCAGCAAAAATAATTTCAAAAACTTTTAATGGAAAATCAAAAGTTGAACAACATAAAATGGTTTACAAAGCTCTAAAAGGAAAAATGGGAAATGAATTGCATGCGCTTGCCCTAACAACGGAAGAAAAAAATGGATGATATTAATAAAAAAATAAAAAATATTATAGATAGTAATAACATTGTACTTTTTATGAAAGGAACACCTGACTCTCCTCAATGTGGATTCTCCATGGCAGTCTCAAATATTTTGAAGCATTTAAAAGTCAGTTTCGAGGGTGTGAATGTTTTAGAAAGTAATGAAATTAGACAAGGTATAAAAGATTACACTGATTGGCCAACAATACCTCAATTATACGTTAAAGGAGAATTTGTTGGAGGTTGTGACATCGTAAAAGAAATGTTCGAAAAAGGTGAGTTAAAAAAACTCTTTGAAAATAAATCCTTATTATCTTGAGTAATATTCAATAACTAGTTTTGGTTCCATCAAAGTTGGATAAGGTATGTCTGCGAATTTAGGTACTCTTACTAATTTTGCTGTTTTATTTTTTGTATCCAACTGAATGTATTCTGGTACATCTCTTTCTTTGCTATTTAAACAAGTTTCTATAATGGATAGTGATTTAGATTTATCTTTGAGTTCAATTAAATCCTCCTCCTTAACTAAATAACTTGATATGTTAACTTTCTTTTTATTCACTCTAAAATGTCCGTGATTAATTAATTGTCTAGCAGAAAAAACTGTTGGAGCTAATTTTGCTCTATAAATTACCGTGTCTAATCTTCTTTCTAAAATACCAACTAAATTTTCAGTAGTATTTCCTTTTTTCTTAATAGCTTTTCTATAAACATTACGAAACTGTCTTTCATTGATATTACCATAATAAGATTTAAGTTTTTGTTTTGCGTTAAGCTGAACACCATAATCTGTTGGTTTTCCCTTTTTGCTTTGACCATGTTGTCCTGGTGGATAATTACGAGTATTGAATGGGCTTTTAGGTTTTCCCCAAAGATTAACCTTTAATCTCCTATCGACTTTATGTTTTGCTTTTATTCTTTTTGTCATAAAAAAATGTTTATAATCTTTATCTTATATTTGTCAATTGCTCTTATAATTTACTGAAAACACTAGATAATATCCTTAATTCTTTATGACTCAACTGTGATCTACCAAAAATATTTCTTAGATTCATGAGCATCATTTTTTTCTTTTCATTTGGAGAGAAAAAACCTTTTTTTTCTAAACGGCCTTCAACAAAATCAACAAATGTATTAAGTTTTTTCTTGCTTATAATATCATTTAGTTTTTTTTCTTTTTTAAAATAGCTAGTTCTAATATTTCTAAATATTTCATAACAAATTAAAATTACACTGTGAGAAAGGTTAATAGAGTTAAATTGTTTATTTGCTGGAATTTTAAATATATAATTTGAATACACTATATCTTCATTTGATAACCCAGAAGCCTCGGGTCCAAATATAATTCCAATTTTCTTTTTTTTGTTCTTTTGTATACTTTTAATGAGTTGATTGAAGGATAAGTGTCTTTTGTTTATATCTCTCCTTCTTGCAGAGGAAGCATATACAATATCATACTTATTAATGGCATCTTTTACATTAGAGTATACTTTTGTTTTACTAAGAATATCTTTTGCACCAACTGATGTTGCAATAGCTTTTTTATTTGGCCATGACTCCTTAGGATTAACTAAGTCTAAATTTTTAAAACCAAAATTTTTTAACCCCCTTGCACAAAATCCTATATTCTCTGGTAACTGGGGTTTTACTAGAAGAAAGCCAACTTTGTTAGTCATTTGCTGGTGCTTTTTCTTTATACAATTTATAATCCAAACTATCTATAAGAGCTTTAAAAGACGCATCAATTATGTTTGGAGATACTCCTATAGTAAACCAGTTTTTTCCATCTTTGTCAGTGCTTTCAATGGAAACACGAGTTGTTGCATTAGTTCCTGTGTTTAAAATTCTAACTTTGTAGTCAACTAATTTTAAGTCTTTTAAATATTTGGAATATTTACCAACTTTATCAACATTAGATCTAATGGCATTATCTAATGCATTGACTGGACCATTTCCAGAACCCTCACAAATAATTTCCTTTCCATCAACTACTATATGTGCTTTTGCGAAAGAATTTATTTTGTCTTTTGAGTCTCTCTTTACAGAAACATCATATTTTGAAATAGTTAAATACTTTGGTATTTCTCCCAAAAGACGTCTTGCTAATAATTCAAAAGAAGCATCAGCTCCATCATATGAATAACCAGCGAACTCTCTATCTTTCACTTCGTTAAGTAAACTTTGAACTTTTGGATCATTTTTATCAATTTTGATACCGTACTTTTCTAATCTTGACATAATATTAGATTTTCCTGCCTGGTCGGAAACAACAATGTTTCTAAAATTTCCAACTAAATTTGGATTTATATGCTCATAAGTTTTTGGATCTTTCGTAACGGCCGAGACGTGAAGACCTCCTTTATGAGCAAAAGCTGAGGCTCCTACATACGCTGAGTGTCTATTCGATTTTCTGTTTAATATTTCATCTAATAGTCTAGAACATTCCGTTAAAGTTTTCATCTTTTCATGAGAAATGCCAATCTCAAAATTTTTAGAGAAACTTTCTTTAATAACCAAAGAGGGAATCACTGACATTAAATTTGCATTACCACATCTTTCTCCTAAACCATTAATTGTACCTTGAATATGACGAACTCCAGAAAGCACAGCTGTTAAAGAATTAGCTACTGCATTTTCTGTATCATTATGGGCATGAATACCAAGATTTTTTCCAGGAATAATTTTTGCAACTTTTGAAACAATTTCCCCAACTTCATGTGGAAGTGTCCCACCATTTGTATCACAAAGAACAATCCATCTTGCACCTTGATCGTATGCTGTCTTTATACAACTTAATGCATATTCTGGATTGTTTTTGAAGCCATCAAAAAAATGTTCAGCATCAAACAAAAATTCTTTTTTATTTTTAATAAATAATTTTGCTGATTCTTTAATATTCTCTAAATTTTCATCGTTCGATATTTCTAAAGCTTTAGCTACATGAAAATCCCAAGATTTACCTACCAAACAAACTGCTTGGGTATTCGAATTTAAAACAGCAGATAAACCAGGATCATTTTGTGCACTTCTTCCAGATCTTTTGGTCATTCCAAAAGCTGTGAGTACAGTATTACCTAAATTAGGAGGTTTATTAAAAAAAGTTGTATCTAGAGTATTAGCTCCAGGCCAACCTCCTTCTAAATAGTCAACACCAAGTTGTGAAAGAGCTTTTGCTATTTTGTTTTTATCATCAATAGAAAAATTAACACCCTCTGTTTGAGCACCATCTCTTAAAGTCGTATCAAAAATATATATTTTTTCTTTATTCATTTATATTTCCATATTGTACTGTTGCCTTTGTCTTCAATAATTACTCCATTTCTTTCTAAATCTTTTCTTATACTATCTGCTAGTTTGTAGTCACCTTTTTTTCTTGCTTCCTCTCTATCTTTAACTTTGATTTTAATAGTCTTTTCGTCAATTTTAGATCTTATTTTTTTAAAGTTTTTCCATTTTTTTACATCATCTTCTAGTAAACCTATCATCTTACATCCAGCCAGAAAAAGTTTTTTTGATGAGTCATCTCCTTTAGAAGCTTTATCGTAAAGCAGATGCAATTTTGATATATACCCTGGTGTATTTATATCTTCTAAAAGTGGCTGTAATAAATCATCGTTTAAATAATCTTGATTTATGTTTTCAAACTGAGTGTACCATTTATCGAGAGTATTCTGGCACTCATTGATTAAATTTTCATTCCAATCTAAAGGTTGTTTGTAGTGAGAACTCAACAAAGCAAGTCTAATAACTTGTCCGTTGATTTTTCCTCTCATTTTTTCAACAGTTACTATATTGCCAAGAGATTTTGACATTTTTTCTTTGTTAAAAGTGACATATCCATTATGTATCCAATAATTTGCAAACTTATCTGTTTTGTTAGTACAACATGATTGAGCAATCTCATTTTCATGATGTGGAAAAATAAGATCCAATCCTCCACCATGAATATCAAAATTCGGTCCAAGAAATTTTTCACTCATTACAGAACATTCTAAATGCCAACCAGGTCTCCCTTTTCCCCATGGCGACTCCCAACTTGGATCATTTGGCAATGAGGGTTTCCAAAGAACAAAATCAAGTGGATTTTTTTTCGATTTTGAAACTTCCACTCTCGCTCCTGCAACTAATTCTTCAGGTTTTTTGTTTGATAGTTTTCCGTAATTTTTGTATGAATTCACTGAAAAATAAACATGCTTATCTTTCTCGTAAGCATGTTTGCTCTTTAACAAATTTTCTGTCATTGCAATCATGCCTTGTATATGTTCAGTAGCCTTTGGTTCAAAACTAGGTTTAAGACAATTTAAATATTTACAATCATCATGAAAATTTTTTGTAATATTTGATGTTAGTTGGTCAATAGATAACTTTTTACTTTTTGAAGACTCAATAATCTTGTCATCAATATCTGTTATATTTCTTACGTAGGTAACTTTATCTTCTCCGTAAATTTTTTTCAGAACTCTATATAGCACATCAAACACTACTAGAGGTCTTGCATTTCCAACGTGCGGGAAATCATAAACTGTTGGTCCGCAAACATACATTCTAATTTTATTTTTATCTATCGGAATAAATGTTTCTTTTCTTCCTGTAAGTGTATTTGTTAAATTAATTTTATTGCTCATCTTTAAAAGTGCAAACAGGTATTGGGTTCATTTTGTGTAAATTTTTTTCCCGAATTTTTAGATATTTTTTATAGTTAGGATCATTTTTATTAATCATAGCTTTTTCAAGATCTTCGTAGCTCATTCCAAGTTGGTCGACATCACTTCTTCCGTCATTCCATAAACCGTCCGTGGGAGAAGCTTGAATTATTTTTTCTGATATACCAAAATATTTACCAAGCTCCCATACTTGAGTTTTTGTGCAATCTGCAATCGGTGAAATATCTACACCTCCGTCACCATATTTTGTATAAAAACCAACTCCAAAATCTTCAACTTTGTTCCCTGTGCCAACAACTAGACCAGAATTTGCAGAAGCCACTTGATATAAAGTTGCCATTCTTAATCTTGCTCTTGAATTTGCAAAACCGTGATCATTAGTAAAATTTTTTAATGAAGTTGAAAAGGCCTGGAAAATTTTATCCATATCTACCAAATGATGTTCAACATTATCGTACTTTTCTTTTAACCATTTAGCATGCAATAAGCTTAACTCATGTTGAGATTTAATCTGATTAATTGGCATTGTTAATACAATGGTTTTTTTACCTGTTTTTGCACATAAAGTACTCACAACTGAAGAGTCTATACCTCCAGAAATACCAATTACTAAAGTCTTTGGATTGAAAGATGTATTTTTACAATAATTCTCAATCCAATCTTGTATAATCTTAGCTCTTTTTTCTACATTCATAACTTAAACATTTCCTTTCTCCTTTTAAGGATTCTGTCCTAATAATTATATAATAATTATTAAGATGCTGCTTGAATAATATTTTTTGAATATTTTGAATTCTTCTTTATTTCCTCAGAAATCAAGAAAGCTAGCTCCAAGGCTTGTGTAGCATTTAGCCTCGGGTCACAATGTGTCCTATATCTATTTGATAGATCCTTCTCAGAAATTTTTTGTGCTCCTCCAGTGCATTCTGTAACGTCTTGCCCTGTCATTTCAACATGAAGTCCACCAGCATATGTTCCCTCTGACTGGTGAATTCCAAAAACATTTTTAACCTCTTTAAGTACATTTTCAAAAGGTCTAGTTTTAAATCCTGTAGCAGCTTTAATAGTATTTCCGTGCATTGGGTCGCAAGACCAAATAACATTTAATCCTTCTTTTTTGACTGATCTAATAAGCTTAGGTAAATACTTTTCAACACTTTCAGCTCCAAATCTTGATATTAAAGTTAGTCTACCTGGTTCGTTTTCAGGATTAAGAATATTGCAAAGCTTTATTAATTCTTCAGATTTTAATGTAGGTCCACACTTTAATCCAATTGGGTTTTTTATTCCTCTGCAAAATTCTACGTGGGCCCCATCAGGCTGACGTGTTCTATCACCAATCCACACAAAGTGTGCTGAGGTATCGTGATATTCCCCGGTTGTAGAATCTATTCTTGTCATTGCTTCCTCGAAAGGAAGTAGAAGAGCTTCGTGTGAAGTATAAAAATTTACAGTTCTTAACCTTCTATTGTTATCAGGATTAATTCCACATGCTTCCATAAAAGATAGAGCGTCACTTATTTTATCCTCTATTTCTTTATATTTTCCTTTAGTTTTTTTGTTAATAAAACCTAAGTTCCAAAGATGAACTTGTCTTAAATCTGCGAATCCACCTTGAGAAAAAGCTCTTATTAAATTTAATGTTGATGCCGATTGAGAATATGCTCTAAATAATCTTTTAGCATCTGGTTCTCTGGCTTTTTCAGAAAATTCCATTCCATTTATATTATCACCTAAATAACTAGGTAATTCTTTTCCATCTTTCTTTTCTGTAGGAGCGCTTCTGGGTTTTGAAAATTGCCCAGCAATTCTTCCTAATTTTACAACTGGTAAATTTGCAGAGGCCGTTAAAACTAAAGACATTTGTAGTATGGCTTTAAATGTGTCCCTTATATTATCTGGGTGAAACTCTGCAAAACTTTCAGCACAATCCCCTCCCTGCAATAAAAAAGCTTTTCCACTTACAACATTTGCTAACGCTTTTTTTAATGAACGCGTTTCTCCCGCAAATACCAACGGCGGATATTTTTTTATTTTTCCCAATACCAACTCAAGTTCTTTCTGATCTTGGTAGTTTGGTAAATGTTTTGCTGGAAGTTTTCTCCAGCTATTTAAATTCCATTTTTTCATTTTCAACTGCAGATATATATATAATGGTCTTCAATAATTTCCAACATTGTTTTGCTATTATTTTCGAAAATTTACGTAATTTTACCGAAAAGTATATAAAATTGCCTCTGAAGATACCTAGTTTAAAAATTTTTGGATTTTAAGATTTATAAAATCTCCAATTATTTGGTGTGCTTTATCATTTGCGTGCTGGTCGTTTTCCGTAACCCATAATTCTTCTTCTTTATAATCCTTTAATGCTTCGTGAGAATTAATAAAATAAATATTATTTTTTTTCGCAAATTTTTCAACGATAGAAGTTTCTTTTTCAAATTTATAATCTTTTAGATCTCTTAATTCTGGAATATTGTTTACTATGAGCATGATTTTATTTTCTTTACAGTATTCATTTAGCTTAAAAATACTTTTAAGAGCTAATTCGCGCATAGAATTGTTCTTATAGGAGTCAGCATAAAATGTCGCCCAATTTTTATTAATTTTAAATTTTATTAAGACCGTATTTAACTTATTAGACAGATAAGTGTAGAGAAAAGAATTTTTTTGAATAAAGTTAGGTTTTATTATTTTTACATCTTCAAAATCATTTATAAAAAAATTTAAAATAATAATGTCATATTTGTAAATTTTATTGAAGTTTTCAAAAAAATTTTCTATTTGCATAATAGTATTTGTGTTTCCTATTCCTGCATTTATTACTTCGTAATTTTTCAAATTATCATCAAGTATACTTGAAAATGTTTTATTAGCACCCCAGCCAAATGTCATTGAGTCTCCGAGCATTAGAATCTTCTTTGAATCAATTTCATATTCTTTATTAGATCTAAATCCATTTTCATTTAAAGTTATATTAGCCCCCATTAGATATCCTTTAATATTTTTATTATGTTCTATTCCAATTTTTTTATTTTTAGAAATTATTTTAAAATTATTCGCATATTTCATCATTTCTATTTCATAATTCATTCCATTGTCTGAATAAATTCTTACAAATAATTCTAAAAATAAAAAAGAAATTATTAAAGATATGGAAAAAGATAAGATTCTCATTTTATATCATTTGCCAAATAATTGGCTAAAATTTTATGACCATGTCTACTTAAATGACTTGGATCCTGACTTAAAAATATTTTATTTTTTTTAATATCTTTACAAAATAAATTCTTAATTTTTAAAAATTTAAAATTTCTATCTAATAATTCTCTTTCAATTATTGTCTCTGCCAAGTCTTGCATTTTACAATTGCTAGTATTAACTTGGTGCCTATAGGGAATTACCAGAAAAGTAATCTTATTATCCATTTCTTCATTTAATTCTTTGATCAAATCCATATTTTTTTTTTAAAAAATTTATGTTTTCTGGGTTTTTAAACATATTAAGTTCATATGTATAATATCTTAACTCTGCGTCAAAAATAAAACCTTTTATCCAGGTATAAATGACTGACTTTGATCTAAAAAAAATGTTAATTTTTGCAACTATTGGAATATGTTTTAATTTATATATTATATCTTTTTTATTCTCATTTTCAAAATTTTCGGCTTCATTAATTTTAAAAATATTTTCGGATGATGAAATATCATCCAAGGAAAAATTTACATAAATTTTTTTTAACTTTTGTTTCTTAATTTTATTTTTAATAATATAAAAGTTATTTTCAATATTGCTACCCATCACACTAGCATTGTGTATATTAATATTTTTATGATTTTCTTCGAGAATACCGGAAAAAGTTTCTGATTGATCTACACCACTTCCAAGCGTAACGCTTCCACCAACAAAATAAATATTTTCGTTATTCTCATTTTTTTTTTTATACAGCGCCTGTTTTTTGGATATTCTGAAACCATTTTCATCAGTATATATATTTTTCCCAAAAATTTTTCCCTTTTCAAGATTTGGTCTTTGGAAACGAGGTTTTGCTGATTCATTATCAATAATACCTTTTGATATACCTTGTGGAGTTATGTCAAAAAATAAACGAAGAATTATTTCAAATGAGAGAAATAAAATAATTAAAATTAAAATATTGTAAAAAATTATTTTTTTCAAATTTTATTCTACAGTTACTGACTTTGCTAAATTTCTTGGTTTATCGATATCACATTTTTTAAATAAAGCTACATGATAAGATAGAAGTTGAAGAGGAATTGTGAATATAAAAGGAGTTAACGAGAAATCACACTTTGGTAAATCAATTTGAAACCTGATATTTTCACTTATCACTTTATCTCCTGTATTCGTTATTAGTAACACCTTGCCACCTCTTGCAATGACTTCTTGCATATTAGACAAAGTTTTTTCAAAATATTTATCTTTTGGAGCGATAACTACAACCGGCAATCCGTCCTCTATTAAAGCTAGTGGCCCGTGTTTCATCTCACCAGCTGGGTAACCTTCAGCGTGAAGATAAGAAAGCTCCTTTAACTTTAAAGCTCCCTCTAAAGCAATTGGATAAGAAGATCCTCTTCCTAGAAACATTGATCCTTTGGATTTAAAAATATCCTTAGCTATTATTTGTATTTTTTCTTCTGCTTTTAAAGTTTCAGATATTAAGTTTGGAATTTTTTTTAATTCAAGAATTTTATTTTTATACTCTTTTTGATCAATATCTTTTCTTTGCTCTGCAATTTTGAGTGAAAGTAAATACAATACTAGCATCTGACCCAAAAAAGCTTTAGTTGAAGCTACTCCAATTTCAGGACCTGCATGGATAGGTAAAACTGAGTCTGAGTTTCTTGCTATAGAACTTTCAACAACATTAACAACTGAGCATGTTTTGACATTTTCTTTTTTACAAAGATCTAATGCAGCGTAGGTATCTGCAGTTTCTCCAGATTGAGAAACAAATATGTATAATGCATTTTTATCAAACTTTACTTTTCTATATCTAAATTCTGAGGCAATATCTGTTTCAATTGATAGAGATGTTAATTCTTCTAACCAATATTTAGTTACTAAACAAGAATGATATGCAGTACCGCATCCAATCAGAACTATTTTACTTAAATTTTTTGAGTCAATCGGGAGATTATAAAAATTAATTTCCTCTCTAATTTTATCTATATATTCCTTCAAGCAGGTTTTTGTAGTAATAGGTTGCTCAAAAATTTCTTTGATCATAAAATTTTTATAGTCACCCTTGCTAACCGATTGTTTATCTTCAGAAAGTGTAAAGATTTCTTTATTAATTTTATTCTTTTTTGAATTATAAAATTTTACTTCATTTTTAGATATAATGCAGACATCTCCATCATCTAAATAAGAAATTTTATTTGTCATTGATTTTAAAGCGTAAGAATCAGAACCTAAATAATTTTCATTATTTGAGTATCCAACAGCGAGTGGGCTTCCTCTCCTTGCGCCTATGACAAAATCGTCAAAATTCTTAAATATAATTCCTAAAGCAAAACTTCCTTTAAGCATATCCAAAGTGCTGAATACTGCGTCTAAAGGGTTTAGTTTTTTTAATTTTTCAGTAAGTAAAACAGTTATTACCTCAGTATCAGTTTGGGATTTAAAAACTTTTCCGTTATTCTCCAATTCTTTTTTAAGCTCGTTTGAATTCTCTATAATTCCATTATGCACGACTGATACTATTTCACTGGAATGAGGATGGGCATTAACCTCATTAGGAACACCGTGTGTGGCCCATCTTACATGTCCTATACCAAGATTGCCCTCATTTGGATTTTGAAATAAAATCTTTTCTAACCGCTCAACTCTGCCGGGACATTTCTTTTCATTAATTTGACCTTTGTAGATTGTTGCCAATCCAGCAGAGTCATATCCTCTGTATTCTAATTTTTTTAATGCATTAACTATATTTGTTGATACTGATTTATTGCTAGCTATACCTATAATTCCACACATTATTTTTTTCTCTTATAGTTTT
>MDTA01191986.1_pt1 | contig 13823 bp, 15 predicted proteins | sample 811151 | NCBI WGS metagenome assembly MDTA01 (sample SAMN05326648, study PRJNA326480) | marine metagenome | isolation source: seawater | place: Indian Ocean: South | collected 2010 | reverse complement strand
CCACATTCTGAGCAGTATTTGTAGCCATCTGGTTTCATGATTTAAATATATAAAAAAAGGGGGATTGCTCCCCCTTTGTAGAATCATTTCCGAACAAGATATTATGTCAGCTCTCTTCCGTCAGCCATACCCATCTTTCCAGTTAAAATCATAATAAAGTCGTAAACAGCCCAAAGACCTCCAAAACCACAAGTTAAAATTGTAACAATAGGCATAATCCACCATTTCTCATAGCCCATCATCATTCTATGGATACCTAATGCACCCAAAAACCAGCATACAACTGCCATCATCATTTTTGATTGCACTTCTTTTTGCTCACTCATATCATTAAAGTTTTAAATCAGTTTTGTCAACTGAATGTTAGTTTGTTAAAATATTTCAGGCTACAATACTACTGTTAAAATAACAAACTACAAATTATTTTTTTGTTTACATACATTGAGGTTAAATCATTTAGGTATCAATTCTTGCTATTTTAACTTTGCCATAATGCTAGATAAGCACCTAAATAAAGAACTTGAAAAGAGGCAATATGAAAGTTCACTCAGAAGCCTAAAGCCTCAGTCTGATATGATTGATTTTTGCTCAAATGATTATCTAGGATTTTCTAAAAAGCAACGTGATGTAAAAGCAGCCACAGGCTCAACTGGAAGCAGGCTCATAAGTGGACATCATGACATTCACGAAGAAGCTGAAAGTGAAATAGCGCTCTTTCACAATGCTGATGCATCTTTGATTTTTAATTCAGGTTATGATGCAAACTTGAGCTTTTTCTCAACAGTCCCTAAAAAGGGTGATACAGTTGTTTACGATCAGCTTTGCCATGCTTCAATTAGGGATGGACTTAAATTGGGTAATGCTAGGAGCTTTTCTTTTAAGCATAATGATATTGATATTTTAAAGTTAAAACTCAAGCAAGCGCAAGGTCTAGTTTATGTAGTAGTTGAAAGTGTTTATTCTATGGATGGCGATCTAGCACGTCTAGCTGAAATCGATGAGGTGTGTACTGAGCATGGGGCATTACTCGTTGTGGATGAGGCGCATGCTACAGGTGTGTTTGGTCTAAAGGGAGAAGGACTGTGTGGAGAAAAAGAAATAGAGCCTTATGCGAGAGTTTACACCTTTGGAAAAGCATTAGGTTGTCATGGGGCTGTAATATGTGGAACAAAAACACTAAAAGATTATTTGATCAATTTTGCTAGGCCATTTATCTATACAACTTCCTTGCCTCCACATAGTGTAGAGGTAATCAGGCAGGCGTATGCAGATTTGGAAAACTGCGCTGAGAGAATAAAGTTAAGAGAGAATATTGATTTTTTTAAAATGAATTTCGAAAGCTCTCAACTTATAGAGAGCAATTCTCCCATACAATGTGTTGTAGTTGGTGGGAATGCTCGATGCAGGGAAATGGCAACGAATCTTCAAGATGAGGGTTTAGACGTGAGGGCAATTTTATCGCCAACAGTTACAGAGGGTTCGGAGAGGATTAGGATTTGTCTCCACAGTTTTAATTCTCAAGAAGAAATAGCGCAACTTTGCGGTCAGCTTAAAAAATTAATATGAGGTTATTTGTTACTGGGATTGGCACTGAGGTAGGGAAGACTATTATCTCAGCAATTTTGACAGAGGCTTTAGAGGCGGATTATTGGAAGCCGGTGCAAGCCGGTGATTTGGACTGTAGTGATACTGATAAGGTTAGGGATTTAGTTAGCAATACTAAGAGTGTTTTTCACTCTGCAACCCACGCTCTAAACCACCCAATGAGCCCACACGCTGCAGCTGAAAGAGATGGTGTGGAAATTAATCTAGAAGACTTCGTCGAACCAGAAACACTTAACCACATAGTAATTGAAGGAGCAGGCGGTTTAATGGTTCCTATTAACAGAAGAAATTGCATTGTTGATGTAATTGAAAATTTGGATGCAGAAGTAGTCCTTGTTAGTAGGAATTATCTGGGGAGCATAAACCATACCCTTCTAAGTATTGAAGCTCTGAAAAATAGAGGCCTGAAAATCAAGGGTATTATTTTTAATGACGTCGAAAACGTGGATACAGAGAGTGTTATACTTGAGATGACAGGCCTAAAACTGCTAGGTCGAGTTGATTTGGAAGACTCGTTTACAAAGGAGATTGTAAGATGGTATGCAGAAAAATTCAAGCTTGTATTATGAGTATATCTGAGAAGGATAAGAGATATGTTTGGCATCCATTTACTCAAATGAAAACCTCGGAGGATGCTCTACCTATTGTAAGAGGAGAAGGAACTCTACTATTTGATGAAGATGGCAATAGCTACATAGATGCAATAGCTTCATGGTGGGTAAATCTTCATGGGCATGCTCATCCTTATTTAGCTTCAAAAATTTCGGGCCAAATGCAAGTTCTAGAGCACATCCCCTTTGCAGGATTTACTCATAAACCCGCAACCGATTTATGTGAGAGATTAAAGGTTCACCTTCCGAGTAATCAACAAAAGTTTTTCTTTTCTGGTGATGGGTCTTCAGCTATTGAGATTGCTCTTAAGATGAGCATTCAGTATTGGAGGAATAAGAGTGAAATGAGGACGCGAATACTTGCTCTTGATGGAGGTTATCACGGGGAAACTTTTGGAGCTATGTCAGCAGGTGCTAGGAGCATTTTCTCTGCTCACTTCAATGATTATTTGTTTGAGGTAGTGCATTTGCCTTTTCCATCAAACGCATCAAAAAGTATAGATGCTCTTACACAAGAACTAGAAAAAGGCGACGTGGCTGCTTTTATTTTCGAACCACTAATTCAAGGAGCAAGTGGCATGCGAATGTATCCTGCTAAAAACCTGAGCGAGCTAATTTCTGTTGCTCAATCTGAAGGGGTACTTTGTATAGCTGATGAGGTGATGACTGGGTTTGGAAGAACAGGAACTGTTTTTGCTTGTAATCAATTGTCAGTTCAGCCAGATTTTATGTGCATATCTAAAGGGCTTTCAGGCGGCACAATGCCTTTATCGCTCACGACCTGTACTCAAGAAGTGTACGATGCGTTTTTAGGTGATGATATGACTACAGCATTCTTACACGGTCACTCATTTACTGGAAATCCAGTGGGATGTGTATCTGCAATTGCCAGTCTTGATCTGCTTGAATCAGATGAGTGCATAAATGCGATGAAGAGAATTGCTTCTAGGCATACGGAGTTCGCTGAGGATTTAAGAGTAGGTAAATTCGCTGGGCTTCTTGAAGATGTTAGATTCAAAGGATCTGTTTTAGCAATAGAGTTAAAGGCCGACAAATCAGGCTATTCAAGCGAGGTTAGAAACACCCTTTACTCTCACTTTATTAGCCAGGGTGTGCTACTTCGTCCGCTTGGGAATGTTATTTACATATTACCTCCGTATTGTATCACTGACGAGGAATTAGATAAGGTGTATAAAAGCGTTCTTTCAGCATTAGAAAGAATTGCAATTTGATAGCTTTGCCACATGCAAGATATCCTGATAACGGCTAAGAGTAGTATTGCCTCTGTGGGGCATGAAAGCGAGCAGGTTTGGCATAGTTATAAAAGCGAAAAATCAGCTCTAACTATGTGCTGTTTTGGTGGTGAGGATACGCCTGTTGGGAAATTGCAGCCTGAGAGTGAGAAGAAGATTGTGGATTTGAGGAGGGAGAAAGTCAGCTATAGAAGGCTGGATAAAAGTGTGTTGTTAGCGCTTTGGGCGAGTAGGCAAGCTGTGAAGAATGCAGGATGGGAAAATTTAGAGAGGACTGCTGTGAATATGGGTTCCTCAAGAGGGGCGACTCAGCTTTTTGAGAAATATCATCAACACTTTATTGACTTTCCTAAAAAGAGGATATCTCCACTTGTGTCGCCTACTACGACACTGGGGAATATTGCGTCTTGGGTGGCATATGATTTGGGATCGGATGGAGCTACGTTATCTCATTCCATAACCTGTAGCACTGCGCTGCATGGAGTTATGAATGCTTGCGCTTGGCTTAAAAGCGACATGGCGGATAAGTTTATAGTTGGGGGAGCTGAGGCGCCTCTAACAGATTTCACTATAGCCCAAATGAAAGCCCTAGGCATATACAGTAAGCAGGATTTTCCATGGATTTGTTCTCCGCTTGAAACGGGAAAAAAGTCCAATACAATGGTGTTAGGTGAGGGAGCTTCAGTGTTTACTCTTGAAAAGGATAAAGGCCAAACCCACCTAGCAAAAATCATAGGTATAGGTTGCGCTACTGAAATAATCGAGCACAATGCATCCCTGTCGGCAGAGGCAGATTGTATGCAAAAGAGTATGAAGGCGGCACTTTTAGACGCTGGCATTTCAGAAGTTGATGTCGTTGTGATGCACGCTCCGGGAACAGATCAGGGAGATAAGTCTGAATTGAAGGCTGTTGAGGCAGTTCTCGGAAAGGGCGTAGCTCACATTATCAGCACTAAGCACCATACCGGACACACACTCGGTGCTTCAGGAGCTCTGAGCTTAGACCTTGCGGTAGAAATGCTCAACAGGGGCGAGGTAGTTTCATTTCCGTATTCAGTCGACGTTCAGCAGAAAGCATTGAAGCCGGAAACTGTAATGGTAAACGCCGTTGGGTTTGGAGGGAATGCGGTTAGTATTGTGTTACAAAAGGGTGTTACAGAAAGCTTAAGTTAGAGAGTATATTTGTTTTTAATAAGGAAGATTATGCAACAGCAGTGGACTAAGGAAGCGATATTAGAAATTTACAATAAACCATTGATGGAGTTGCTTTATGAAGCGGCTACAGTTCATCGTAAGTATCACAATCCACTTGAAGTACAGATAAGTACACTTCTTTCGATTAAAACTGGAGGATGTCCGGAGGATTGCGGATATTGCCCGCAGGCGGCACGTTATCATACGGATATTGAAACTAATGATTTGATGTCGGTGAGTCAGGTTAAGGCTCAAGCATTAAGGGCAAAGAGTAATGGCTCTTCTAGACTTTGTATGGGTGCTGCTTGGAGAAATATTCAGAATAATGATGAGTTTGACCAGGTGCTTGAGATGGTGAAGACGGTAAATGAACTAGAGATGGAGGTGTGTTGTACGTTGGGGATGATGACGGAAGATCAAGCTAATAGATTAGCTGATGCTGGGTTGTATGCATACAATCACAATTTGGACTCATCTGAAGAGCACTATAAGGAGATAATTTCTACTAGAGAGTACGGCGATAGAATTAAAACAATTGATAACGCGAATAAAGCAGGTATCAGTGTTTGCTCTGGTGGTATAATTGGAATGGGGGAGAGTGATGCAGATAGATGCAGTATGCTAGAAATTCTTGCGAATATGTCTCCTCAACCTAAGTCAGTGCCGATTAACGCGCTTGTAGCTGTTGAGGGTACGCCTCTTGAAGAACAGGAGCCAGTGCCGATTTGGGATATGGCTAGGATGGTCGCTACAACTAGAATTGTAATACCTAAAGCGGTTGTTAGATTGTCTGCAGGTAGAACGGATATGAGTGATGAAGGTCAAGCTTTATGCTATATGGCTGGTGCGTCATCAATTTTCGCTGGAGATAAGCTGCTTACTACGCCTAACCCGGATATAAGCGAGGATAAGAAGTTGTTTAAGATTTTAGGCTTACAGCCTAAGGCTCCTTTTGTTGACGGAGATCAGCCGGTTAGTAATGACAGGTACAAGGAGTGCATGTCTACTAAGGGTAACGTTAAATGGAACAGGCCAGGTCATAAAATTGAAAGAAACGAGGCGGCAAAGGCTAGGGCTAAGGTTGCGAGAAAGGGGGCCTAATTTTAGGCCATTATACTAGATATAAGAACATTTATTAGGAAGAGTAAATTGATTACCTCGCGGGAGCTCATTAACAGAGTTAATAAAAAAAGTCTTCATGCTATAATATGAAGACTCTTTTTGTGGTGCTACCAGGATTCGAACCGGGGACACAAGGATTTTCAGTCCTTTGCTCTACCAACTGAGCTATAGCACCTGATTGGGTGCGGCAAATATATGTAAGGCTTTTTGTTTACGGTATAAAAAAATAAGTTTCTTTTATCGGGGGTTAGCTTGGATGTGGGATGAGGGTTGTCGAATTTTGCACTATGGTTACATCAAGAAACCCTAAAGAGACATTTGCCTCTACGACAAGGATTGTAATGCCTAACGATACCAATACGCTTGGTAACTTAATGGGAGGCAATCTGTTAAACTGGATGGACGTTGCTGCAGCTATCTCTGCAAATAGACATTGTAGAAGGGTAGTTGTTACTGCTGCAGTTAATAATGTGTCATTTGATAGGCCTATTAGACTAGCTGATATTGTGATCATTGAATCTGAGGTTACTAGGTCTTTTAACTCTTCTATGGAGGTTTACCTGGAAGTGTTTATTGAAGACAGTGCTACAGGTGAGAGATCTAGGTGCAATGAAGCTATGTATACTTTTGTGGCAGTCGATCAGTTAGGTGCGCCTATTGGAGTGCCTGAAATAGTTCCAGTGTCAGCGGACGAGAAGGATAGATTTGATGGCGCGCTTAGACGTCGTCAGTTGAGGCTTATTCTGGCTGGAAAGATGAAGCCTAGCGATGCTACAGAGTTAAAGGCTTTGTTCGAGTAAGTCCTATAGTATGCTACTTATAGCTGACGTAATTCTTTCTGGAGTTACGTCTTTTATACAGAGGTGTTTACCGAGTTTTTTATACCTGCATCTTGCTCCATGACGCGAGCAGGGTCTGTTGTCTCTACCTTCAGGTTGTAAGATGATAGATTTGGGATTAGTGCGCCAAGGGTACAGTCCAAGAGATGGTCTGGTGCAACCCCAAACCGACACTAATGCCGTACCTACTGCTGTTGCAATGTGCATGGCGCCAGTGTCTCCGCCTACGGCAACTTGAGCATACTTCATGATGTGAGCTGTTTCTTTAAGAGAGCATACGCCCGCTGCTGAAATGACTTTTGAAGGGTAACGGTCCTCGAATCTTTTGGCCAAATCTGTGTCATCAGACCCACCTACAATTACAATGGGAAGGTCAGAGTTAGAGCAGATTGCATCTATTGAGGACTCGGGAAGCCTTTTTCCAATGTGTGTTGCTCCAGGGGCTAATGCCAAATACTTCTTAGGCAGCTCCATTTCGGGTTTAGAGAATGCAATCTCACCCCACGGATTATCTGTGCACTCAGAAATTGAGAAAGGGCTCAGCAGTTTTAGGGATCTATCGATGAAGTGATCGACGGGTCTTTTGCGCATACCCAAGACAAGTGAGAGTCTTGCTGCTCCAAGCTTATTAATCTTGAAGGTCAAGATGTTTAATGACCTTGCAAGTGAGCGTGACCTTACGTTTGAGTGAAGGTCTATTAAGTAGTCGTAGCCGTTTTCTTTTAGCTGCGGCGTTACTTCAACAGTGCTTTTTTCTACAGTGTAGATTGAGTTGATGCCTGCTATCAGTTCAGTGGCACCCTTGAATTTATTGAGGGTGATGAAATCGATTTGGGCTTCATCTCCATAATGAGCCCGAAGAGCTTGCACTACGGGGGCAGCCATGACGATATCGCCTATAGAGCTAAATCTTGCTAGAATAAATTTTGGGTGTTGCACGTCTGCAAAGGTATAGCCCTGATATCTTTGTATTAATATGAGAAAGAAAATACTTCTACTAGGGTCTGGTGAGTTGGGAAAAGAGGTGGTTATAGCGTTACAGAGGTTGGGCGCTGAGGTAATAGCTGTTGATTCTTACAAGGATGCACCCGCTATGCAAGTGGCACATGGCTATGAGGTGATAAATATGCTAGATGGTAATCAGCTTGATGGGTTGGTTGAGAAGCATAAGCCTGATTTTATTGTGCCAGAGGTGGAGAGTATCAGGACTGAGAGATTCTATGCTTATGAGGAGCAGGGATATACTGTGATTCCTTCAGCTAAAGCTGCGAATTTCACGATGAACAGAAGGTCGATAAGGGATTTGGCTGCTGTGGATTTGGACTTGAAGACTGCTAAGTACAAGTATGCTACTAGCTATGAGGAACTTACTGCGGGAGTTGAGCATGTGGGGATGCCCTGCGTTGTAAAACCTTTGATGAGTTCTTCAGGAAAAGGCCAAAGCGTAATTAAAACCCACTCTGATATTCAGAAGGCTTGGAATTACGCCATGGAAGGTTCTAGAGGAGATTTAATGGAAGTGATAGTAGAAGAATTTATTTCATTCGACTATGAGATTACTCTTCTTACTCTAACCCAAAACTCAGGAAATACGCTCTTCTGTCCACCTATTGGTCACCGTCAAGAAAGAGGAGATTATCAAGAAAGTTGGCAACCTATGGCAATGAATGAGGAAGATCTTCAGGTAGCCCAAGATATGGCTGGTAAGGTGACTAAGGAACTTGGAGGAAGCGGGATTTGGGGAGTAGAATTCTTTGTCGGAAAGGATGGAGTTTATTTTTCGGAGCTATCTCCTAGGCCCCACGATACGGGCATGGCTACACTTGCCGGCACCCAAAATTTTTCTGAATTCGAACTGCATGCTCGAGCTATCCTTGGAATACCAGTTCCTGAAATAGTCCTAAATAAAAATGGTGCCTCAGCAGTTGTCCTTGCCTTAGATTCTGGCAGCGGTTTTCCGCTAATCACAGGCCTCGATCAAGCATCATTAATCCAAAATTCAGACTTTAAAGTCTTCGGAAAGCCATCGACTCGTCCATACAGGCGCATGGCGTTAGGCCTTGCATATGGTGAGGAGCCAGTAGCCGATCTAGTTGAAAGGGCTAAGCAAGTAGCAGCTTGCATTAAAGTTGAGTCTAGAGACTAGATGCGATTTATCGATACACATACTCATCAGTATCAGCCCAAGTTTGATTCTGACAGACATGAAAGTATTGAAAGATGCCTTGAGTCAGGAGTAGACACTCTTCTTCTGCCCAACATTGACGTAGAAAGTATTCCTAGAGTACTTTCTATGATGGAAAAGTGGCCAGATATGTGCTTTGGAATGATGGGGCTACATCCCTGCCATGTAGATGGAGATTTTGAATCTACTCTTGAAACAATTTTAAAAACCCTAGACAATCCGCCATCTGGAAAAAACTTCATAGCTGTAGGCGAAATAGGGATAGATCTTTATTGGGCTAAAACTCACATCGAACAGCAAAAGCTAGCTTTCATGGAGCAGTGCTCATGGGCAAAAGAGCGTTCACTTCCCATTGTGATTCATGTAAGAAACGCTTGGGAGGAACTTTTCGAGGTACTGGATAAGGTTAACGACTCTAGCCTCACGGGAGTCTTCCACTGTTTTACAGGGGGAGAAGCTGAAGCTAAGCGTGCTCTTGAATACGGTGGATTTAAACTTGGGATAGGAGGTGTTGTTACATATAAAAACGGCGGTCTTGATAAGGTGTTACCTGGGGTGGGAGTGGAGCATTTGGTCTTAGAAACTGACAGTCCATATCTATCTCCAGTTCCTTTTAGAGGCAAAAGAAACGAGAGTTCATATGTGAAGCATGTGGCAGAAAGAGTAGCAGCAATTTTAGATCTCACAACAGACGAAGTTGCTCAGAAGACTACTGAAAATGCTGTAAACTTGTTTAATCTAAAGAAGTAGGATTGTCAGCGAGAAAGCCCATACTAATTATCTATACCGGTGGAACCATCGGTAGCGTGCAAGATCCTCACACAGGATCTCTTGTTCCCATAGACTTTAGCCAAATTGCTTCTCACGTTCCTGAGCTCAACAGAGCAGGTATCACCACCCATGCGGTGTCCTTCAATCCACCCATCGACAGCTCCAACGTCAACCCATCTCATTGGCGCAAAATCGCGACACTCATTACATCACATTATCACAAGTACGACGGCTTTGTGATTCTCCACGGTACAGATACCATGGCCTTCACAGCTTCAGCTCTAAGTTTCATGATCGAGGGGCTCACAAAACCAGTCATCCTTACCGGCTCACAACTGCCCATAGGCATGCCCCGAACAGATGGCAGGGAAAACCTTCTCAGCGCAGTGATGTTAGCAGCCCTTCGCGACATAACTGGCTACCCCACCATTCAGGAAGTGGCAGTCTACTTCGGTAGCAAGCTCCTTCGCGGTAACCGCACCCATAAGCAAAGTGCAGAAAGCTTTGACGCTATTGTTAGTCCCAACTATCCAGCGCTAGTTGATGCTGGAGTTGACTTTAAGGTAAATGAGCACGCGCTTTATAGGTCTGTTTCTGAGTCTTTGGTCCTTAACTCGCGCTTTGATTCCAACATAGCTTGGCTTCCGTTTTTCCCTGGAATGACCTTCGAAGTTTTCGAAAACGTCCTTTCAAATGAAAACCTCAGGGGAGTTGTTCTAAGCACATTTGGAAGTGGAAATTCCCAAGATAGTGTGGCGCTAAAAGATATGCTAATCTCAGCAATAGAAAGAGGTGTTACTGCAGTTAATATTACTCAATGCGGCCATGGCGGAGTAAAGCCCGAGCTATACGCAACAAGCCTAATGCTTCCTGAGTGCGGAGTAATCTCTGGCGGTGATATGACCAATGAAGCAGCCATTACTAAACTCATGATGATCCTCGGAAAAACAGACGATCAATCTGAAATCAGAAGTGCTTTTACTAGTGATTTAAGGGGTGAGCTTACTACTCAATAATCTCCAATTTATTAGTAAACACTGAACATGTTTTATGTGTAAAATTTATACAAGTGTTAAGATCAATCAGGAAGTCTAAGTTTAATATATTTGCGTTCGCAGGATTTTTTTCTGCTCAAAACTAGAAAACATAAGCACATAAAAATATAATGAAAAATTTGTTTGCACTTATCGCTATTGCCGGAATCATATTCGCCACAGCTCCAACTATGGTTTTTGCGTTAGAGGATGGTTACCAGGAAGAAATGCTGGAAGAAGTGGCGTCTGACTCTTTAACTCAAGAAGCAGTTGAAGCTGATAGCCTTGCTGTTGATTCATCTTCTGTTGCAGTTGAAGAAGAAATTGTTGAGGAAGTTATTGAAGCTCCTGTTTCAGAAGAGCCAACAAAAGAGGTTCTTAACCTGCATCAAATGGTAAAACGTTACTTTATTGAGGGTGGCACAACATTTATGTCTTTTGTACTTATTTGTTTAATCTTTGGTCTTGCTCTTTGTATTGAACGGATTATCTACTTAAATATGGCAACTACCAACACTAAGAGATTAGTAGATAATATCGAGACAAACCTTAATAACGGTGGTGTGGATGCTGCTAGAGATCTTTGCAGAAACACACCTGGACCAGTTGCTAGTATTTTTTACCAGGGACTTGAACGTTCTGATGGTAGTTACCAAGAAGTTGCTAAAGCTATTGAGGACTACGGTTCAGTTGAGATGAGTAAGCTTGAACGCGGATTAAGCTGGATAAGCTTATTTATCGCACTAGCTCCTATGCTTGGTTTCATGGGTACTGTAATCGGTATGATTAGCGCATTCGATGATATCGCAGAGGCTAATACGATTAACGCGTCTATTGTTGCTGGTGGTATTAAAATTGCACTTATTACAACTGTATCTGGACTTATTGTAGCGATTATCTTACAGGTTTTTTACAACTACATCCTAAGCAAGATTGACTCTATCGTTCTTGATATGGAGGAAGCAAGTATGGACTTAGTTGATTTACTATACAAGCATAAGATTCAAGGAAAATAATCTGAGTTATTATGTCAACAATATATATTATTATTACTGTTTTATCGTTACTTGTTGTTCTTGGTCTTAACGCTGGCCTGTGTAAATTAGTCTCAATAAAATTTGGTAGTATAGTTCCCAAGTATCTTATATTTTCAGGTGCTCTTTTTCCTTTAATTCTGTCGGCTTGTTTGACTCAATATGCACCTTTAGATCAATACTTTCTTGACCTAGCGGTTCATACAACTATCAACTCTGTGTACTATTGTGCTACAGCTATATTTATTTTTGGGATTGCTTCATTCATTTCTGGTCTAATAATTGATTTTAGGTCTCAATTAGGCACGTTAATTGGAATTGTCCTTTTCGCTGTACTTGGACTAGTTAGTTACTATAAATTGATTGCCTATATGCTTTCAGAATCATATCGATTATCGTTTGACCTAACAGTGTTAGAACCATATGAAGCGAGTGGAATGACGGTTACTCCAGTTCAATATCTTTATACGAGTGGTAGCATACTTTTAGTTTGTATACTTGGAGGTCTTGCAAGTCTTTCATGGATAATTTCGACAATTAGAAGTCTATTAATTAAATAAATTTCGTAATCAATGGCACGTCGCGAATTACAAGAAATTAATGCCGGATCTATGGCCGATATCGCGTTCTTGCTTCTCATTTTTTGGCTGGTAACTACTACCATCGAATCTGATGAAGGAATTAAGCGACAGCTACCTCCTCCAGTGCCGCCAGATATTGATGTTCCACAGGCTAAAGAGCAGAACGTGTTTAATGTAAAAGTTAACTTCCTGGACGCTCTGCTTGTAGAAGGGCTACCTCTAGAGATAGGTCAGCTAAAGGATAAAGCGAAGAATTTCTTAATTGCTACTGGTGATGGTATCATGGTTCATGAAATAGAAAATCAGATTATCAGTAAGAACAGAGAGGTTACATTCATTACGGGAGCTAACGGAAAGACTAATGCAGCATTTCCAGAAAGAGAATGGGTTAGAAGATCTGAGGTTAAACAGAAGATAGCGGAGTACGAACAGATTGTTAAAATGGCTGCTGATAAGGATAAGGACGCTTTCCAAAAAGTGCTTGATAGCTGGAATGAAAAACTCACGACTATCCAATTACTTGGTGGAGATTACAAGGAACTTCCAGCTTCTGCTCTTATATCTATGCAGAACGACAACAACACTACCTACGATACTTACATTCAGGTTCAGAATGAACTGCAATCAGCTGTGAACGAGTTAAGGGATGAGGTGGCTCTTGCCAAGTTTGGAATGTCATACCGTCAGCTAGAGGATATTTACGGTCGTAATAAACAGGACAAAAAGACTCTTCAGAAAATCACTGCTGTAAGGGCTGTTTACCCACAGCGTATTTCTGAGGCTGAGCCTCGTGACGTAAGCTCTAACTACTACTGATATGGGAAAATTTAAGAAAAACGGTAAGCGACCTATGGGAGCTATCTCAACAGCATCTCTTCCTGATATCGTATTCATGCTTCTATTCTTCTTCATGGTAGCTACCGTACTTAGAACAGAAGAGGAGATGGTGCAAGTGACTAAGCCTGAAGCTTCTGAGCTTTATAAAGTCCAAAAGAAGCACCTTATCAGATACATCAACATTGGTGTGCCGATGGATACACGTCGTGGTACTGAGCCTGTTATTCAACTTAACGACCAGTTCTCTGAGGTGAATGAGGTTCAAGATTGGATTGCTAAAGAACGATTAACACTTGCTGAAGCTGAGCAAAGCAAGATGTGGGTTAGCCTTAAGGTTGACACAGAGACTAAAATGGGTATTGTATCTAAAGTAAAGCAAGAACTACGTCAAGCTTCAGCTCTAAAGGTTCTATACTCTGCTACAAGCAGATCTAGAACAGGCGCTGAGGAATAACCCTTTAGAGTTAACCTTTAGCCTAAAATTTTATCCGCTAAGAAGCTACTGAGTTTATAGTAGCTTTCTATTGACCACCCCGCCACGTGCGGGGTGATTAGTATCTGGTCGTTTGCAAGTAGCCTCTCAAGAGTAGCCTTACTCTTTTCGTCTAGTTCTAATCCCTCTAGGGCGCTTTCCTCAAATTCTAATACGTCCAAGCCAGCAGATCGAACAATCCCGTCATCCATTGCGTCCAGCAAATCTGAGGTTTTAACCACAGCTCCTCTCGAAGTGTTGAGGAAAATGATTTGGTTTTTAAAT
>MDTA01086114.1_pt1 | contig 13827 bp, 13 predicted proteins | sample 811151 | NCBI WGS metagenome assembly MDTA01 (sample SAMN05326648, study PRJNA326480) | marine metagenome | isolation source: seawater | place: Indian Ocean: South | collected 2010 | reverse complement strand
TTTCATTAATGATTTGATAAGGTATATCTAGAGATTTATAAATATTAGAAAATGCTTTTATGTTTCCCAATCCGTAGTTAAGAATACCAATCATCTTTTTCCGCCTTTTTCTATACCCAATAATCTCATTACAAATGCGCCTAAATTATAAATATTTTCCTGCGATTTATAATCTTTATAAGTTTTTTTTGGCATATCCATATAATATTGAAGTTCATCAATTGAAATGGATAATTTATTAGCAACAAATTCAAAATCATTTTTTATGGTTCTTTTATCATAGGGAGCATCTTCAAGTTTTTTCATTGCATCTTTTCTTTTCATTTGATTTGTAACAATTAAGCTTGAATATTGAACTTTCCTAGTGTCATACCCAAATCTTTTTGGCAGCCAATAACTTTCATAAAAACGTGTAAAACGAGATTCAAAATGTTTTTGAGGATATGATTGATATCCAAATTTATCTACTAAGAGCTGCATAGCATCTTCTTTTATATATGGCATATAGTCTAGAGGTCTAATCGTTTTTATCTTTCTTATATAGGGTAAATAGATTTTATGCCATAAAATATTTGTGACTGGGAAGTTATTTAATGGAATAGTTCCAAATTTTTTGTGAATATCTTTAAGCTGAATTGAATCAGATTGATAATACATCCACTCAAGGGGATTTCTTATACATTCAGTTGAATAATTTCCACCCGTCAAAATTGTATTAATTTTATGTTTTGCAGCAAACTTATACATTGTTGCAAAGAATGCATGATCTTGTGGAGAATCAATATGAGGAACTCCAGATTTAAAGTAAGCTAATTGCAAATCTTTCATTTCTTCCCAATCAATAACTTCTGTAAATAAATCTAAACCCAAACCATCTACTAATCTTTCAATATTATTTACAGCAATTTGTGAATTCCAACCTGCATCAACATGAAAAACTAATGGTCGTAGATTATATTTTTCCTTCATCATATAGAGTAAATAAGAGCTATCAACACCTCCGCTCATTCCCATGATACAATCAAAATCTCTATTCTTACCTTCATCTTTAATTTTTTTGACTATTTTAAGAAGTTTTTTATGACCCTTTTCTCCATTATGCCATTTTGGTTTTATTTTTGTGTAAAATGTTTGACAGTGATCGCAAACCCCGTCTTTGTTAAATTTAATTTTTGTATCCGATGTGTCCATCACACAATTGTTACATATTTGATGTTTGGACATGATCTAAGCCTTAATTGATCTTTCAGCAATCTTATAATATGAAAAATGGTCTGAACCTTTTTCTAAAGAAACTTTTTTAATAGAATTATATAAATCTTTATCATTATATACTTTCATGATAGCATCCGTTATTTCTTTTTCACTTCCGTTATCAATCATAATACAATTTCCACCAATATTAATATGTTCGTGTCCTGAAATTTTCTTAAATATCCCAGGTGTGCCACATCCAACAGACTGTTCCCAAAGAACAGAATGTTTTCCCGGGAAAATAGCTAAATCAGATATTAATAAATATTTGTGGATATCTATATTATTTATCCAACCTAAATAGATAATAGATGGATGATCTAATTTGTCCCCTATGATATTTAATATCTTTTCATCAGGCTTTCCAAAGAGTATTAACTTAATATCAGATTGATTGATCTTAGTTACAGCATTAACTAAGTGATGAATGTTTTTTTTGTGATTAATTTTTCCACCAGAAATTAATAGAAAATCATTATTATCTATTTGATGTTTCCTTCTTAAATCTGAATTTAGTTTTTCTTTGTCATATTCAATCAATGTATCATCAACCCCCATCACAAGGAGTTCTACTTTGGAATTGTCGACTTTATAAAATTTTTTAAAAAAATCTACCCTGCATGGTAGAGTACCATAAAACTTTGTAACGTATTTATCAATTTTTTGAGCACAAAATTTATAAATTATTCTATGAAGAATATTTTTTGAAATCCAATTTGTAGCTGAATTAGTGAAATCTGCATGCCCATCTGCGAATACTATTGTGTTCTTATTATTTTTTAAGTATTTAATAACTTGAAAAATATCCAAAAATTGAACATCGTGTAACCAAATAATATCTGGTTTAAATTCATTTAATTTGTCATAAACTCCATGATACATCCTCAACTTCTTTGCAATAAAATGTGGAAATATATTTAAATATGGTAACCTAGTTACTTTGATTTTATCTTCATTATAATAAACAGAGGGCTTAACATATGATAACTCATTCCCATTCAAATAATTCTCCGTTGATGCTAAAATTTCAACTTCGTGCCCTTGAATATTATGCATTTTTGGAAGCACATTTTCTTGATAACCATATTTATCAATATAAAAGGCAGCAAGACAACAATGAAGAATCCTCATTGATCAAATTTACCAATGAATTCATCAGGATTTGTAAAGTATTGAGCATAGTTAGTTAATTTTTTATCATCAAATTTCCACCACTCAATTTTTAATAATTTATCAATAGTTTCTTTATCAAATCTTTCTCTAATTAATTTAGCAGGATTTCCTGCATAAATCGAATAGGGAGGAATGTCTTTTGTTACAATGCTTCCCATACCAATAATTGAGCCAGTGCCAATCTTTATTCCCTGTTTTATAATAACATTTTGCCCAATCCACACATCATGTCCAATTGTTGTATTCTTTATTTTTTCTCTTTTATGTTTTGAAAATTTTGCTTTAACGCTATCTTTTCCTTCATAAAAAACTGGAGATGTTCCAACCCAATTAATGGGATGCATACCTCCGCCTATTACAACACCATTTGCGATAGAACAGAATGAGCCAATTGTAGTATTCGATATATCACAATCATACCCACAAAATGAATGTTTTCCCATTTCAGAATTTATAAAACTTGAACCAGATTCTACTTTTGATGTTCGATGAATAGTTGAATTTCTTATAGCTGAAGAACGTATTTTTTTAAAAATTTTAGACCAGATATATTTTATCATAAATTAATTTACAATATTATTTCGTTAACTGATTTATCTTTCCATATAAATCTTTCTTTATTTTTAAAAAGATTAGATCTGTATCTTTCATAGTTTTTGTTGATATTTTTTATTGCATCGAGAAGTTCTTCTTTATCTTCCCCATAGCTTTTCAGCACAACTCCTAAATCATATCTATCGATAATACTTTTCATTGGAGGATTTTGACTTACTATGGCAGGCTTGGCAAGTGATAAAGATTGATATAGTCTATTTGGTTCACAAAAAATATTATTGGGCGAACTAGAATCATAAATTATAATTGTAAATTTTGATTTATCTATGTATTTGGTAATATTTAATTGATCTACCATACCAGTTTCAAAGATATATTTATTAAAATTTGGATATTTATTCTTTAAATATTTATATGCTTTAGAATCAATATTACCTACAACTATTGCTTTACTTCTTGAACGAATAACTGATTCTATGGTATTTATAGGGTTTCTTTGTGGATAAGATAGTCCCTGCAAATAAATATAATCAGATTCATTAAGCCATTTTTTAAATTTTAAAAATTTTTCATCTTCACATTTAGATTCAAGAAATATCCTATCTGGAAAATTATTTAAATATGTATGTTTATTTTTAAATTGTATCGTTTTTTCTGATATAAGATATTTTATTCTATATTCATTTGCGTGAATAATTTTATATGCTCTTTTTTCAATAAAGTGAAATACTTTTTTCATAATAAAATTATTAAAGAATTTTGGGATTTCATGTAAATCCCAAATGCATTTATTTTTTTTAACTAATAATGGAAAAAGAAATGAATACTCTTCATGCGCCCATACAAAGTCAGCATTTTTAAGATATTTTTTGACTACAAAATAATACTCTAATGCTTTGATAATTAAGAATTTTGATTGAGGAAAAATTTTTCTAGACCTTAACGAAAATGATCTGTATTTAATGCCGTATGAAGTAATACCTGATTCATGACGATTATCATCAAAAACTACATAAATACATACATCATTTTCTTTTGAAAGAGCAATTGATTCTTTTCTAATTCTATCATCATACTCCAAGCCAGCAGTTTTTGCTACTATTGCTATTTTTTTCATTAGATTTCAAATATTTTTTTATGAACGTTGATAGATTTTTCCCAACTATTTTCATTAAGAAAACTGGTTAAATTGCTTTGGAACAATTGATAGTTTGCTGAAATAGTTCTAACTAAATCAATTAAATTATCATCTTTTAAAATTAATCCTATATTGTTTTCATTTATAATCGAATTTACTGGTTTAAAATCAAGTCCAATAATGGGTATTTTAAAACTTGCAAACATATAAATTGACGTGGGTACAGAAATATTATTATGCGCAACAATTCCAATCGCTCGATTATTTTCTTTAAGTATTTCTGAAACTTCCTTTTTTACAAAACTGTTAAAAAAGAAAATATTTTTGTACTTATTAGGGTTAGGGTTTATCTCAATTTTTGGTGCAATTATTAAAGTTTTTAGATCTGTTTCTTTAACTTTATCAATTATTTCATCTAATTTATTTTTTGTTGATGCTGAAATATATATCAAATCAAGATTTTGAATTTTTTCAGTTTTTTTCCATTGCTCATATTCCGTTCTAAAATCTTTATTAATCTCATTAAGCTCATTAAAATAATTTGAAAAATCTCCAAAATTTGCAATTTCAATTTTATTTCTAGAACTCTTTGGGAGGAAAGATTTTAAATCTTTGTGGAAAACGACAATTTTATAAGATATTGTTGACAATATTTTAATAATAATTTTATTAATATTTTTATATGGAATGTTGTGCTCATAGATATTATGGCAGGTCCAGATGATTTTTGTATTGGAGATTTTTGCAAAAACTATAATTAAAAAAAGCCGAAAAAATGTAAGCAATATACCTCTGTATTTAACATACCTAATATGATAATAGGTAGTAGGACTCATAAACATTTTTTTTAATAAATTAAAAAAAGTGTCATGTACAACTTTTATATCATCTATCTCATTATAAATCTTATAATATTTATAATCATAGGTTGATTCTGACAAAACGGTGATTCTATTGATAATTAACCTCAGTATTATTGTTATGATCGATTAGTTTTGCAAAAATAAAATAAAAAATTAAATAACTACATATTTTTACTCTTTCATGACCTCCACCCGCTGCAAAAAGTGAATATATAAATATATTTTGAAGCGAAAAAAGTGCAAGAAAAGAAAACTTAAATTTATCATTAAAGAAAATTGCTAAAATTTTTGGGACATTCAGGAAAATGTAAAGTAAAACGAAATAAAGGCCAGTTCTATATATTAAACGATAAATATCGTCAATCAATCCAAAATCATTCCAAATTTCAGGGGAAATAATTCTAAAAATTAAGGACGTTGGTATTGGTGCAAAAATGTGCCTCATTGATGAAATAAAAGTACTGATAAGTGAAAAATCTACATCCCATCTATCGGCTCTTTCTAAAAGAAAATCATAGATACTGGCTTCATAGGTAAAAATTGTATTTAATTCATACAACTGATATTCAAAGATGTAGCTAGGATCAATATTAGATATCAAAAAAGGAATAAAAAGAAGCAAGAAAATTAAGGTTTTTATAAAATGTTTTGTTAGAAAAAATGCACCCATTATTGAAAGAAAGAACATAATTACGAATTGAAACCGTAATTCTGAAATTAATAACATAGGAAAAAGAATGAAAATAATTGATTTGATTTTATTTTTAAAATCTAGCTTATCATAATTATCAAAAAGAAAAAAAAGAAAAGAGATGGAAATAAACAATAAAGCAAAAACTAAAGTATCCCTTAAAATATAATTAGCAATAGATGTAACATAAATTAGCTGAAAAAAAGTAAGTAAGTAGTTATTAGAATTGATTTTAGATAAAAAATGGTATGATGTTAAAAGCGCAATAAAGTTTAAAAGTAATACATTTGCGATATTAAGAGACGTGGAATCAAAAATTTGAGCAAAATATAGAAAAAACCTTCTTCGTCTATCAAGCAGCGGATCTTCATTCAAATAGTATATTTCATCTGAAACTAGATCAAAACCAAGTAATCCTCTAAAAACAAAATAGACGATAAATAAAAATATGATACTAAATAAATATATATAATAATTGGTATTATTTTTTTTCATTTAATAAGGTATAAACAAAATTATTATCAAAAATCGTTTTTTTAAAAATTACCATTACTTGAAGAAAGGTAGTTTAAAAAAATAGATTAAGCTAATAAACTAATGTAATTTGAATTATGCGTATTTGTACTAAAAATCTACAACTTCAGTATGATTTTATCATTGTAGGTACTGGAATTTTGGGACTAACAATACTTCAAGAACTAATTAAAAATAAAAAGAAAAATATTTTAGTTATTGAATCGGGATCTTTTCACTCATCTGATCCGTATCCTAAATTTGCAAAAACTTCATTTTCAAAACTACCAATAAAAAATACTTCAAGATTCTTTGGTGTTGGAGGAAGCAGTAACAGCTGGGGGAGTATTAGTGCTATTTTTGATGAAGAAGATTTTAAAAAATCAAATAAGAATACTTTTCTGCCAATTAATTTCGATGAGATTAAAAAATGGTGTTCACTTTCTAAAGAGTATGGATTCCCAAGTATCGAAGAGTTCAAAGTAGATAACAATGAATCATTATTAAAAAATAATTTAGCCAAAAAAAAATTTGTTCAAGTAAAACCTAAGGTTAGCTTCTTCCCAAAATCATCATTATTGGAGACTGAAAATGTAGACTTTATTCAGAATGCTAGAGTTAGTTTTATTACAAAAAATGATAGAAAAAATAATTATAAGATTCATTTTTTTGATAAAGATAAAAAAGAATATTCAGTTTTAGGTTTAAAAACCATTATCTGTTGTGGCTCAATTGAAACAATTAAAATTTTACTTAACTCTGGGCTTAAAAAAGATTTACCAAATCTTGGTCATTATTTTATGAATCATCCAAAGGGCTTTATCAAGTCTTTGAGTGTTAAAAAGATATCAAAGTGCCTAAAAATGCTTCCAGAAGAAAGCGATAGCAGGAGAAAATATTCTGGTATTATGCTAAACAAAAAGTCTGATTCTTCACGATTATCTCATTATATCCGATTTGAGCGCGGTTATATCAATCCAGGACTAAATAGATTTATTAGAAAAAATAATGATAAATATTCTTATGAAAAAAATTCAATAATTAAACTATTTTTGCGAATCAAATTATTTCTACCAAAAAGATTAGAAAAAATAATTGTCTATCTTACAAAAAAATCATTTGTGTCTTTAGAATTTTTTGCTGAGATATTGCCGGAAAAATCAAATATGGTAAGTATTAAAAAAGAAATCAAATCAATAGAAAATGAAGTAAATGTAGATTATTCTTTTAATGAAAGAGAATTTCAAAACATGGAAGATTTACTTTCTCGTTTTGAAAAATATTTGAATCTCAAAGAGGGAGAACTTTCAATTAATAGAGGTAAGTTAACTCAACTTATTTCTATTGATTCAAGCCATCATTTAGGTGGAGCAATATGTGGAAAGGATAAGGATTCATCAGTTGTAAACGCCGATTTAAAATTACACAATGCAAATAATATTTTTTTATGTTCGGGTGCAGTTTTCCCTTTTGGTGGTGCGATTAATCCTACACTTTCGTTTGTTTCTATTGCTCTTTGGTTTTCTAATAAGGTTTTGATGAGAAATGAAAAAGTATAAATCTATAATCATTTTTGGTAGCGGTAGAAGAACGCAACAAGATATTTTGCCTGTACTCGATCATCTAAAGTTCCCAAAAAATAAAATAATCATATATGCAAAAAATAATAAAACCATTATATCGAGGAACCAGAGTTACTTAGTAAAATCAATAAATGAATGCACTCAAATTAATAATGATGACCTAATATACATTGCAGTATCAACAGTATCACAAATTAAAGTACTGCAATTTGTCCAAAAAATTAATAAAAGCTCCAAAATCATAATTGATACGCCAGCAGATTTTGAGCTAATTAAAAATGAATCATTAAAAAATATAAGTATCAGTGAAGATGTGGTACCCTTGTTATCAATCATGGAAAGAAGAAAAGTTATTAATAAACTATTTTTTAATTTTTTATTTTTTAAAAAATCTGCATTTAAATATCACGCAATTTCATTTATAGAGAAAATAAATGGGCCAATTTTTTTACAAATAAAGTTATTATCCTTTCAATTAAATATTTCTAGTCGCGGAATAGCCATAATACTTTTTGAAAGGAATTATGAAGAAGGAAGTATCAATATGAATTTTAAGAAAATTGGATTTCCTCATCCATTATCACAAAGTGAGAAAAAATTGATTGGCGGGATTGGTAATCAAGACTCATTTAGTTCAAGATTTTTAGAATTAAAAAGAATTGGGCTTGCAGAATTACTATTTGAAGCATTGAATAATAATTCAATTGTTTCAGTTTATGATGGTATTAAGCATGTTAAAAAATCAAAAATTATGAACAAAAAAATTGGTATTAATTTTTTTCTTAGTTGAAAAAATCATAGAAAATTGAATTAAATATTAAGACAACAGAAATAAGTTTAAAAATGAAATGAAAAGTGAAAAGATAACCAGTTTTAAATAAAAACCATATGGATGACTTAAAATCTTCATTGTAAAAATTGATATAAATAGATAATAAAGCGATTCTAATAGTGAGAAAATTATAAGTATTTCAAATAATTTTAAACTCCATGATGACATCAAAAATAATGCTGAAAAAAGAATGATAAATCTTCCTACATGTATAATTAATGAGTATTCTTGTTTATTCAAAACCTTTAAAATATGAGCAAAAGGTGAATTAATAATAGACATAAAAATTGGTAATGAAATACAATAAAAGTATTTATATAAATCAGTCCATTTATTACCAAAAAGTAGATCACTATAAAAATATGATAAATAAACTATTAAAAAAAATGGGAAAAAGAGAAAAAAGAATATTTGTTTTGAAAATTTTTCAGCTTCAACAGCTATATTATCAGAATTTTCTGAAATTTTTTGGAAAAACACATCCTGAAAAGATGTAACAAAAAAAGATGCTGGAGTTTTTAATAATCTATTTACAAAAAAATACATTCCAGCTACAGTTGGCGTCATAAAAATACTGAAATAAAACACTAACATGCTTGAATAAAGATTGAAAAATAAGTTTGCTGGCAAATCAAAGATGGGGAATTTACTATATTTTGAGAGCATCTCCTTCATTTGCGCCAAACTGACCGAATCGTACAAATTTTTTAAAAACATATTATGTCTTAAAAGATTTATATTTGCAAATAATTGTGCAATGATATTACTCGTAATCAAACCAATATTTGTTAAACCCAGCAATCCAAATGATACATTAAAAATTGCTGTAGAAAGGCTTCGGTACACTTTTGTTTGTGCTAATTCAGTGAATTGCTTATTTCTATTGTTTAAATAGCGTAGACTATTAAATACACCAATCAATAGTACTGACAATGGAAGAAAGAGGATTAATTTTCTTTCTATTTTTATTGATAAAAGTTCTGAAAAATTAAAAAAAGGATTTACTGCCATTAAAAGTGTAATTATGGAGGTTATAACAGTAATAATTATAGATAGTGCAAATACATTTAATGCATTTCTATTGCTCTTTGGGAGCATAATTGCCAATTCATATTTCCCCGTAACAAACACCGTTAATATTGCTAAGGTACTCATATATATACCAAAAACAGCAAAATTATCAGGACTATATATTCTTGCTAAAATTGGTGAAATAAGAATAGGAATAGCTTGTGCAATAGTATTCCCCTTAAGTAATGTAATTACATTACCATAAAAGGATTTATTTTTTTTATTAATAGTCAATTCAAGTTATTGTTAGTTATTTTTTTAATATAATTACACAACTAATTGTCCAAAGATAATATTTGCAATCGTTATAATTAAAACTAAATTTGACACATGACAAAAAGAATAATTTTATTTTTTATTTTTACTACGATTTTGTTTCCTCAATTTTCACGTTCTGATTTAGATAAGCTTTCCAATAGTCAGCTGGATGAAATAAGGAGTAAATTACAATTAGAAACAATTTCTGACTCGCAAAATCAGGATGATTTAGAATTAAATAAAATCAAGGCTGTTGATTTAAAATCTCCAGATGCATATAAAGAAACTGAAAAATTTTTCGGCTATAGTTATTTTAGTAGGGATATAACTTTTTTTGATAACATTCCAACCCCTGACAATTTCAAATTGGGCCCTGGTGACCAAATAACCATTTCATTATGGGGAGAAACAAATCTTAGAGATGAGTTTATAATTAATAAGGATGGTTCAATTTATTATAAGAGCATTGGATTTATCAATTTATCAAACAAGAATTTAAAAGAAGCTGAATTGTTTCTTATAGATAAATTGTCAGGAATTTATGCAACATTAAAAGATAAAGATAATCCAACTAAATTAAAAATTGAGCTAAACGCACTCAAGTCTATAAATGTATATTTTACAGGAGAAATTTCCAATCCGGGAATAAGTTTGATTCACCCATTTTCTGACGTTTTATCAGCCATTACCCAAGTTGGAGGCGTAAATTTTGAAGGATCATTAAGAAATATAGAGGTTATAAGGAATAATAAAAAAATTGCAAGCATAGATTTTTATAGTTTTTTTAATGAGGGAGTCGATACTTCATCAGATATTAGATTAATTGATGGAGATGTTATTCACGTCCCTTCTGTTAAAAATCGTGTACAAATTACAGGGCAATCTAGAAGACCAGGCTTTTATGAGTTATTACCAGGAGAATCACTTGAAGAATTAATTTCTCATTCTTCTGGGCTTACTGCATCTGCTGCATCGACTTTTGTTATAGATACTATTATACCGATGTCAGAACGTTTATCAGATGATGATGCTCGCTCAAGCATGAATGTTAGTTTTACTAATTCAAGTGAAGTCTACCTTAATAATGGAGATAGAGTTTTAATACCAGAAATCGGTTCAGTGGATTCTAAAGTTGAAATATTTGGGAGAGTTAAACTTCCAGGAAAATATTCGGCTTCTAATAGTTCACTAAAAGATATATTAGATATTGCAGGAGGTTTTGATGATCCCATTTACAGAAAAACTATTCGTGATGACGAAATTATTATTTTAAGGCAAGATAGCAATCAATTTTATAGTAAGGAGTTGAATGTTAGCTATGAAGACGCAGATAAAATTAAATTAGAAATAAATGATAAAATTTTTGTTTATGAAAATATAAATTATAGAAACAATTTTACATATCGTTTTGAAGGTGAAATAAATAAACCTGGTACTTATCCTTTACAAAGAGGTTTAACAATTAATCAAGCTATAGATCTTGCGGGAGGGTTAACAGAATTCTCGTCCATCGATAATATTGTTGTATCACAAGAATTTACACAAATCAGTGAAAATGGTGTTGAGACCACAATTATAGAAAATGTTGCCAATGCAAATTTAGATTTTGTAATAGGAGCTAACTCCGTTATACAGGCTCTTCCATTTGAAAACGTAGTTAGAGTTACAGGCAATGTTTATAATCCGGGATTAATAGCATATTCAAAAGGATTAACCATGACCGAAGCGATTGTTCTAGCTGGAGGGTATAAACCATATAGCATGAAAAAGAGGGTATATGTCAGACGAGCTAACGGAGAAATAGATAAGGCGAACCTTTTTAGAGGAAGAGTTAAAAGAATTTTTCCAGGAGACAGTATAGTTGTCCCAATCAATCCAAACCCTTCAGATTTTGATATAACTTCTTTTATAGCAGATTTATCAAGTACATTAGCTAATATAGCAGCAATACTTTTAATTGTTGATAATCAGACAGATTAAAAATTAATATGTTAAAGCCTATAATAAAGAACAATACAATTTATATTGAAAATTTAATTACTTTCATAAAAAAAAATCTTAACAAAATATTTAAAGTTTACTTTGTCATTGCAATAGTATATGTAATTTATTTTTTTATTAAGGCACCAGTTTACACTGCAAAACTATCTTTTTATACTAACTATAACCCTACCTCACAAACATCTATAGCTCTAAGTTTTCTTCCTTCTAATTTTTCAGGACTGGAATCAGATAATCTCAACTTTTCAATTTCCGACTATGTGAGCTCTAGAAAGTTTTTACAAGAAATAGTAAAAAATGAATATGTGATTGATAACAAAGAAATATCATTAATTAATTTTTGGGGTAAGAATTACAAAAACTTTCTCACTATTAATCCTCTTACAATTTTAAATAGATTGAATAATAATATTATGCTAAATCAGAATTTATCTGAAATTGAAAAAAAATCTTATTTTGCACGTTCAAAACTAAAAAGTAGTATCAATTTTTCGGAAGACAGAAAAACAGCACTTAATATAATTAGCATTAAGGTCAAAAATCATTCTGAATTATCAGTAGAGATAATGAATGATATTTATGATTCTATTATTAGCTATTATAACGAAGTAAATAATATCAAGGCAGAAGAAAAAAAACAGTTTATTCAAGATCGTTTAATAGAAGTTAAAAATGAACTAAAACAAGCTGAAGAAAATATGATTTTATTTTTAGAAACAAATAAAGAAGTTAAATCACCAACTTTAGTATTAAAAAAACAAAGCCTTGAAAGGGAAATTAATTTACAGTCGCAATTATATCTTAGCCTTTCTGATCAATTTGAGCTTGCAAAAATTGATGAAAAAGATAATACATCATCAATTTTTTTATTAGATAGCCCTAATGTCTCATCGAACAAAAATGGAATTAGTTTATTAAGAGCTTTAATCTATATATTTATTTTATGTTTTTTATTGTCAATATCATACTTTATCTATAAAGACAGAGAAGAGTTATTATTACAATGATTTTGTGGCTAACAGGACAGCCAGGTAGTGGTAAAACCACTTTAGCAAACGAATTTATAAATTCTATTATAAAAGATAATCCAGCTACTAAAATTATCAATCTTGATGGGGATGATTTAAGAAGTATTAATAAAAATAAAGATTATTCTAAGGAAGGCAGAATAAAGAATATTTCAACTGCAATATCTATAATGAGATTTTTAGCTAATAAAAACTATATTTGCGTAGTCTCTATAGTTGCTCCTTATAAATTTTTAAGAGATGAATTAAAATCAGAATTTTCTTTTTTAGAAGTTTATTTACATACTACGGAAGAAAGAGGCAGGGAAAATTTTTTTGCTGATGATTATGAAATACCTACTGATCCTAAACATTTAGCAATAGACACAGGAAAATTAACTATTAAGGAAAGTTTGAATGAAATACTCAATGTTTATAGGAAGATGGCAACCTTGGCATGATGGGCATCGCTGGCTTATCGATCAAAGATTAGCGGAGAACAAAAATGTGTTAATTTGCATTCGAGAAGTAAGTAAAGATAGTAGCAATCCATATGATCCATCCGAAGTTAAAAAGAATATTGAGATTGAATTAAATGATTTAATATTATCTAAAAGGGTTAAAGTTATAATTATTCCAGATATTGAGTCAGTAAATTATGGAAGAGGAGTAGGTTACGATATTATTGAGCATGTACCGCCAAAGAGTGTAGGAGAAATTTCTGCTACTGAGATAAGAAAAAAATTATTTAATAAGAAGTAAAAAATTAGGTACGTTAAACCCTAATAGAGGGCCCATAGCTCAATTGGTTAGAGCAACGGACTCATAATCCGCAGGTTCGGGGTTCAAGTCCCTGTGGGCCCACAAATGAGTAGTCATTCATATATA
>MDTA01066565.1_pt1 | contig 13829 bp, 9 predicted proteins | sample 811151 | NCBI WGS metagenome assembly MDTA01 (sample SAMN05326648, study PRJNA326480) | marine metagenome | isolation source: seawater | place: Indian Ocean: South | collected 2010 | reverse complement strand
TCTTACGTTTTTTACTTTTTTTTCATAACCTCTTTTATCTCAACTAGTTATGCTCAGGATGGTGATCCTGTTGCCGGTAAAGCCTTGTTTAATACCAATTGCGCATCATGCCATAAACTTGACCGAAAAATGACCGGGCCTGCTCTTAGATATGTTGAAAAAAGATTGTCTGAAGATGAAGGTCTTGACAGAGAATGGCTTTATAAATGGATAAGAAATAGTTCATCACTGATTAAATCAGGTGATGATTACGCTAACAGAATTTATTTAGAGTACAATAAGGCAGCTATGACTGCTTACCCTCAATTAACGAATATTGATATTGATAATATTTTAGCTTACACTGCTCAGGATAAAGCTGTACCAAAACCCGCCGTCGTTGCTGCGCAGGTAGCTGTAGGCCCCTCCAATAGTATGGGCTTAACCGATGAAATAATACTAGGTGTCTTTACGGTATTGTTTTTATTATTATCAATTGCATTAGTCATAGTAACAACTGCCTTAAAGAATCTTGCTAAATACAAAGGGGTTAAAATTGAAAAGAAGAAAAAAGGTAAGCCATTATGGAAATCATATTTAGAAAATCAATTTTTAATGTTTTGTACCGCTGTGTTTTTTCTTCTAGCCAGTGCATACGAGTTTTATGGTTGGACAATGCAAGTTGGTGTTAACCAAGGATACATGCCTGTACAGCCAATACATTATTCACATAAAATTCACTCAGGGGATAATAAAATCGATTGTAATTATTGTCATTCCTCTGCCAGAGTTAGTAAGCATTCAGGTATCCCATCTTTGAATATATGTATGAACTGTCATAAAAGTATTTACGAGTATAACGGTGAAACCACTGAGGAGTACACAAAAGAATTTTACGATGCTGAGATTCAAAAATTATACAAGGCTGTTGGATGGGATGATGAGGCACAAGAATATACCGGGGTTACATACCCGGTCAAATGGGTGAGAATTCACAATTTACCAGATTTCGCATATTTCAATCATTCACAGCACGTAAATGTTGCTGGAATTGAATGCCAAACATGTCACGGACCCGTAGAGGAAATGGAAATAATGTATCAACATTCACCACTTACAATGGGTTGGTGTATAAATTGTCACCGTGAAACAAATGTGAAGGTTAAAGACAATGAATACTATGATAGAATTCACGCTGAGTTATCAAAAAAATACGGAGTTGAGGAATTAACAGCCGCTCAGATGGGTGGACTTGAATGTGGAAAATGTCACTATTAATTTAGGCTTAATTAAATATGTCAAATAACAAAAAATATTGGAAAAATTTAGCAGAACTTAACTCTGCTAATAATGACGTATTTGACGAACTTGAGAACAAAGAATTTATTCAAGAAATCCCGGTTGAAGAATTTTTATCCGATAAAGAAAATCTTGAAAATAGTTCCACATCAAGAAGAGACTTCTTAAAGTTTATTGGATTTAGTACTGCTGCTGCGACATTAGCCGCATGTGAAGGCCCGGTTGTTAAGTCTATACCTTATGTAGTTCAACCAAAAGAAATTATCCCTGGAATAGCAAATTATTATGCAACTACTATCGGAAACGGTTACGATTTCGCTAATGTGTTAATAAGAAGCAGAGAGGGTAGGCCAATAAAAGTTGAAAAAAATAAGTTAGCCCCTGATTCAAAGTCAGCAAACGGGAGGGTACATGCATCAATCCTTGATCTATATGACAATGCCAGACTAGCACAGCCAACAAAAGATAATATGCCAATTTCATGGTTTGGATTTGAATATGAAACAAAGTCTAGCCTTGAAGATATTTCATCAAGAAATAAAGAAATTGTCTTATTAACGCAGACATTTGCAAGCCCTTCAACCAAGAGGCTAATTCAAGATTTTAAATTAAAGTACAACAATGTTAATCATATAACATACGATTCATTCTCTGAATCTGCGGCACTAGATGCCTTTGAAACCAGATATGGTATTCGAGGTCTTTCTAATTATGATTTTTCAAAATCTAAAGTGATTGTTTCTGTTGGTGCTGATTTCTTAGGCGATTGGCAAGGCGGCGGATATGACTGTTCTTATGCTAAGGGAAGAATTCCAGACAGCGGAAAGATGTCAAGACATATTCAATTTGAGTCTAATATGACACTCTCTGGAGCAAATGCTGATCTCAGAGTTCCTTTAAAATTAAATGAGCAAAAACTTGTTCTTATTGAAATCTATAAATCTGTTGTCGGAAATAAAATTCAGCTTAAATCAGATGTCAAATTAGATAAAAAGACAAAGAATATTGTTGATCGATTGATTAATGAAATTAAATCTGCTGGAAAGGGATCTGTGATAATCTCTGGAATTAAAGAAGAGGGCTACCAATCGTTAGTTTTAGAAATTAATGAAAAACTAAAAAGTTATTCGTTTGATCCGTCCAATATAATTTTAACAAGAAGCAGTGATGATAAAAAGATTTCTGATCTCATCTCGAGAATGAAAAATGGAGAAGTTGGTGCATTGATTATGTCTGGTGTAAACCCAGTTTACTCCTTAGCTGATTCTAAGAATTTTTCTGAAGGACTTCGAAAAGTGGATTTGTCAATATGTTTTTCGATGAAAAATGATGAGTCAGCAATAGCTTCCAAATACGTCGCCGCTGCAAATCACTATCTAGAATCATGGGGAGATTTTGAGCTTGTTTCAGGCGAGTTTTCATTAGCTCAACCAGTAATAAGAACTTTGTTTGACACAAAACAATTTCAAGAGTTACTACTTGTATGGACTGAAAATAAAACATCAATCCATGACTACATTAAAAACTACTGGCAATCCAGTATTTTAGGTTCAGATTCATGGAATAAAGCTCTTCATGACGGAATTTATTATAACACCTCATCTTCAAGCTATAATCTTCGAGTATCTGATTTTAGGCATCATAATAAAATATTTACAATTCATAACACTGCCCCTCTAAATTCTTTTGAGTTAAATATATATGCTAAAACCGGTATGGGAGACGGAAAGCATGCAAACAATCCTTGGCTACAGGAATTCCCAGATCCCCTTACGAGAGCAACTTGGGACAATTATTTAACCATTTCAGAATTTGATGCAAAAGAAATTGGACTTTTTCTAGAACCTAGTACTTTTTTCAATCAATCAAGTAATGATGCTAATGGTGGTTTAAATGGTAAGTATGCGATTGTAAAACTGGGTAAAAAAGAGATAAAGGCACCTGTATTAATACAGCCCGGACAAGCGAGGGGAACTGTTGGTTTAGCCATTGGGTACGGAAGATATGAAGGGGTCAAGCCTGAAATGATGGTTGGGGTTAATGCATTTAATCTGTATAATGATTTTAACCCTGTTCAATCAGTAGAAATTATTCCAACTGACGAGATTCACGAATTTGCGTTAATCCAACTGCAAAATACTTTGATGGGTAGAGGAGACATAATTAAAGAAACAACATTGGATGAGTTTAATACAAAAAGTGTTGAGGTCTGGAATAGTCAAGCAGTTGTTTCATTAAATCATATTGAAACCCCCGTCTCGTCTCCAGATGTTGATTTATGGCAAGAATTTGATAGATCAATTGGTCATCATTTTAATTTATCAATCGACCTTAATGCATGTACAGGATGTGGAGCTTGTGTTATTGCATGCCATGCTGAAAATAATGTTCCAGTTGTAGGAAAGGCTGAGATTAGAAAGAGTAGAGATATGCACTGGCTGAGAATAGATAGATATTACTCATCCGAAGATTCTTTTTACGATGATGACATGAAAAAAGATAATATAAGTGGCTTAGGCAGCTCGTTAACTTCTTTTGGCGAACTAGAAAACCCATCTGAAAATCCTCAGGTTGCATTTCAACCGATTATGTGTCAACATTGTAACCACGCTCCATGTGAAACTGTTTGTCCCGTTGCTGCAACTAGTCACGGAAGGCAAGGGCAAAACCACATGGCATATAATCGATGTGTAGGAACAAGATATTGTGCCAATAACTGTCCATACAAAGTAAGAAGATTTAACTGGTTCTTATATAATGGAAATGATGAATTTGATTATCATATGAATAATGATTTAGGAAGAATGGTTATTAATCCAGATGTAACTGTAAGGTCAAGAGGAGTTATGGAAAAGTGCTCATTTTGTATTCAAAATACTCAGGCAGTAATTTTAAAAGCTAAAAATGAGGGTAGACCTGTTGCAGCCGGAGAATTTAATGATACATGTGCTTGTGCCTCAGCATGCTCTAGTGGAGCAATGAGATTTGGAGATATAAATGAACCTGGAAGTAGAATTGCAGAACTTAAGAAAAATAAAAGAGCTTATCACTTGTTAGATGCGGTGGGAACTAAACCAAATGTAGTTTATCAAGTAAAAGTTAGAAATACAAAAAATAATGTTTAGAAATTAAAAATTATGGGATCCCATTACGAAGCACCAATTAGAAGACCTTTAGTTGCTGGTGAGAAATCTTACCACGATGTTACGGTTGATATTGCTAAGCCAATAGAGACTAGGGCTAATAAGCAGTGGTGGATTGTATTTTCCATATCTCTAACTATGTTCCTATGGGGTCTTGGTTGTATTATTTATACAGTCTCAACAGGTATTGGTGTTTGGGGTTTAAACAAGACAGTTGGATGGGCCTGGGACATTACAAATTTTGTATGGTGGGTTGGAATTGGCCATGCTGGAACTCTGATCTCAGCCGTATTGCTCTTATTTAGACAAAAATGGAGAATGGCCATTAATAGATCAGCTGAGGCCATGACAATATTTTCTGTTATTCAAGCTGGCTTGTTTCCTATAATACATATGGGGAGACCATGGTTGGCATACTGGATGCTTCCGATTCCTAATGGATTTGGCTCATTATGGGTTAATTTTAATTCCCCGTTACTTTGGGATGTTTTTGCTATATCAACCTACCTTTCTGTTTCTCTTGTTTTTTGGTGGACGGGTTTATTACCAGACTTTGCAATGATCAGAGATAGAGCAGTAAAACCTTTTCAAAAGAGAATTTATAGTATATTAAGTTTTGGCTGGTCAGGCCGTGCAAAAGACTGGCAAAGATTTGAAGAAGTATCTCTTGTTCTTGCTGGCTTAGCAACTCCACTTGTGCTTTCAGTGCATACAATTGTATCATTCGATTTTGCAACATCTGTTATTCCAGGCTGGCACACAACTATATTTCCACCATACTTTGTTGCTGGTGCAATTTTTTCTGGATTTGCGATGGTTAACACTCTGTTGATTATAATGAGAAAAGTTTGTAATATGGAAGCATATATAACACTTCAGCATATTGAGTTGATGAATATTGTCATAATGATTACGGGCTCTATTGTTGGTGTTGCTTACATAACGGAGTTGTTTATCGCATGGTATTCAGGTGTTGAATACGAACAATATGCGTTTTTAAATAGAGCTACCGGTCCTTATGCTTGGTCTTACTGGGCAATGATGAGTTGTAATGTATTTTCACCTCAATTTATGTGGTTTAAAAAATTGAGAACCAGTATAATGTTCTCTTTTTTCATTTCAATAGTTGTTAATATAGGAATGTGGTTTGAAAGATTTGTAATCATCGTTACCTCTTTGCATAGAGATTATTTACCATCCTCTTGGACGATGTTCTCTCCAACATTTATTGATATAAGTATATTCATTGGTACTATTGGATTCTTTTTCGTATTGTTTTTATTATATGCAAGAACCTTTCCTGTTATTGCACAAGCTGAAGTAAAAACAATACTAAAAAGCTCTGGAGAAAAATATAAGAAGCTGAGAGATAGTGGAAAGTCATTAGTAGGAACTGGAGCTGATTCAAGAACCTCAAAAATTTTAAATAATAGCTAATATGGGATCAGAAAAAATATTTCATGCTTTATATAATGATGATGATATCTTGTTGTCAGCCGTGAAAAAAATTAAAGATAATCATTATGATATTGAAGAGATATATACCCCTTTTCCGGTTCACGGATTGGATAAAGTTATGGGTTTAGAACCTACCAGAATTGCAATTGCAGCGTTTATATACGGATGTATCGGGATAACTGTTGCAACACTAATGATGAATTATATAATGATAGTTGATTGGCCTCAAAATATTGGTGGAAAGCCAAGCTTTAGTTACCTGGAAAATATGCCCGCATTTGTGCCAATCATGTTTGAGATGACGGTATTTCATGCAGCACATTTGATGGTCATCACCTTTTATCTTAGAAGTAAAATGTGGCCGCTTAAGGAAGCTGAGAATCCAGATCCCAGAACTACTGATGATCATTTTTTAGTAGAAATTCATACCAATAAGCCAGAGGGTGCATTGAAAAAGTTATTAAGGGAGTCTGGAGCAGTTGAAATTAATGAAGTTAAAAACAAAGTAAATAATAATGAATAGATTCGGATTAAAAATTTTAATGATTTCGCTTTTATTACTTCAGTCATGCTGGGGTGATAAAGGTGATCCGAATTTTGAATATATGCCTAATATGTATGAATCTTTAAGTTATGAGGCGTATACGGAAAATAATTTATTTGCCGACAGTTTATCAGCTAGATTACCTGTAAAAGGAACGATACCAAGAGGCTATTCATTGTATGAATATGAGGATACAAACGAAGGATATGACTTAGCAAAAATAGAGTTGAATAATCCTTATGAACTGAATGAAGATGATATGCTAAAGGCAAAGGAACTTTACACGGTTTATTGCGGTGTGTGTCATGGAGCCAAAGGAGCCGGACAAGGAATTCTTGTAAAAAGGGAAAAGATTTTAGGTATACCCAGTTATGCAGATATAGGTAGAGCAATCACTCCAGGAAGTACTTATCACGTTATCTATTATGGTAAAAATACCATGGGTTCATATGCGAATCAGCTAAATGAAAAAGAAAGATGGATGGTAACATCTTATGTAATGAAATTAAAATCAGATTTAAGTAAATAGAATTATATATGTACACCTTTTCAAACAGATTTAAAGTTTTCTCATTGGCTCTAATAATTTTAGGCTCGTTAGGCTGGTTCTATTCATATTCAAAATCACATTTAACAATTGAGGAGGTTAAGCAACTTTTAGCTGAAGAATCTCATCATGGCTCACATGCAGGTGATAGTCATTCAATGAATTACCAAAATGAAAAACATCATAATGAAGGTGTTCATCACCTTGAGCCTCATTCAGATGCTTTGACTCACGGGAACGATGCTCACGGACATGATGCTCACGGACATGAAGATGAACATGCAGAACATGTTTTACACCAAATTCACAATCGTCCATATGCAGCACTATATGTTGCTGCCTTCTTCTTCATGATGATATCTTTAGGTGTTTTGGCTTTTTATGCTATTCAGTACGCATCACAAGCTGGATGGTCTCCAGTACTATTTAGGGTTATGGAGGCAATCACTTATTATTTGCTTCCGGGAGCTTTAATTGTTTTAATAATTGCAATTATAGGAGATAAACACATTTTTATTTGGATGGATCCAGAGGTTGTTGCTCATGACAAAATCATACAAGGAAAAGAAAGCTGGCTTAATAAGAATTCTTTTATCATCAGGGGTTTAATATACATTGGCGGTTGGTCATTATATAGATATTTTTCAAGAAAACTTTCTTTGGCTCAAGATAAAGCAAAAGATAATAAGAATTTCAAAAGAAATTTCCAGATATCTGCAGGATTTCTAGTTTTCTTTATGTACACAGAGTCCATGATGTCATGGGATTGGATTATGAGTGTAGATCCTCATTGGTTTAGTACTTTATTTGGATGGTATGTCTTTGCCAGTATGGCTGTCAGTGGGATAACAGTTATTGCATTAATTACCATTTATCTAAACAGTAAAGGTCTTATGAGTTATGTAAATGATAGTCATTTACATGATTTAGCAAAATTCATGTTCGGATTTAGTGTTTTTTGGGCTTATTTGTGGTTTTCTCAGTTCATGCTAATTTGGTATGCAAACATCCCTGAAGAAGTCACATATTTTGTGACAAGAATTGAAATGTATCCTATTCCATTCTTTACTATGTTCTGTTTGAATTTTATTTTCCCATTTTTAGTATTAATGAATAGTGATTATAAGAGAGTTCCCATATTTATCATCATGGCAGGTGTGATAATATTAATTGGACATTACATGGATGTTTACATGATGATAATGCCGGCTACAGTAATTGATAGATATGGATTTGGAATTGCAGAATTTAGTTCCATATTAATATTTTTAGGCTTATTTTTGCTGCTTGTTTTTTATTCGTTATCAAAAGAAGAATTACTAGCAAAACGAAACCCAATGATTAAGGAAAGTGAAAACTTCCATTATTAATTTTAATGAGATAACATGATAACCTTATTTATCGTACTAATATTAATATTTATAACTATTGCCATTTGGCAAATGATTAAAATATTTGATTTATCCAGAGCTCTTTCGGGTATAAAAATAGACGATTCTCAAATTGCCAGTGATAAGGATAATACAACTCAAGCAAAATTGATGCTAGCATTTCTGGCTTTCATCTATGCTATTACAATTTTTTCATTGGTGAGTTATGGAAAATTCCCATTGATTTCAAATGCAGCTTCTGAACATGGACAAAAAATTGATTCTTTGATGATTTGGACATTGGTATTAATATTTATTGTGCAAATTATTACCCAATTCCTACTCTACTTCTTTGCTTATAAGTACAAAGGGAATAAAAAATCTAAGGCTTTATTTTATACCGATAACCATAAATTAGAGCTATTGTGGACCACTATTCCAGCAATTGTACTTACTGTCTTTATCACATTTGGACTTCTGACATGGTCTGATGTAATGAATATGCAAAAAAATAATGATCCTATGGTTGTTGAATTATATGCACAGCAATTTAATTGGAAGGCAAGATACGCTGGAAAAGATAATGTTTTAGGGAAATCAAATGTAAGACTTATTGATATTGATAGGGCCAACATACTAGGAGTTGACGAAAATGATCCAAATGCTGAGGATGATGTAATAACTACTGAGCTACACCTCCCAGTTGACAGACCAGTTTTATTCGTCATGAGATCTCAAGATGTTATCCACTCAGCTTACATGCCGCATTTTAGAGCACAAATGAATTGTGTTCCCGGAATGGTAACAAAGTTTACTTTTACTCCCACAGTGACGACCGAAGAGATGAGACAAAATCCATCGATGATTGATAAAGTAATTAATATCAATAATATTCGTGAGGACAAAAGTGAAGACTTAATTGCTGAAGGAGAAGAGCCCTTGGACCCATACGAATTTGATTATTTACTCTTATGTAACAAAATTTGTGGTAAGTCTCACTATAATATGCAAATGAAAATTATTGTTGAGACCCAGCAAGAATTTGATGATTGGTATAATCAACAAACAATATTTAAAAACTCTTTAATTGTTCAAAATTAAAATTATGGCAGAATATATAGAATTTGAAAAAGACCACCATCCACATCACCATAAGGAAACATTTATAACTAAATATGTTTTTAGTCAGGATCACAAAATGATTGCAAAGCAATACCTATTTACAGGTGTATTTTTTATGGGGATTATTGGAATTTTGATGTCAATATTGATGAGAATGCAAATTGCATGGCCTGAACAACCTAATATAATATTCGATTTCTTGTTAGGCAAGTGGGCACCTGAAGGAGTTATGGATGCTGATATTTATTTAGCACTTGTAACCATGCATGGAACTATTATGGTGTTTTTTGTTCTTACTGCTGGGCTAAGTGGAACATTTAGTAATCTACTTATTCCACTACAATTAGGTGCACGTGATATGGCCTCTGGATTTCTAAACATGTTGGCTTTTTGGATATTTTTTATTTCCGTTGTTCTTATGGTTATTTCAATTTTTGTTGAGGCAGGACCAGCAGCAGCAGGATGGACAATTTATCCACCACTAAGTGCTTTAGAAATGGCACAACCTGGATCAGGACTAGGAATGACTTTATGGCTAGTGTCAATGGCATTTTTTATTGCATCCTCTTTACTGGGTTCATTAAATTATATTGTCACGGTACTAAACTTAAGAACTAAAGGCATGTCGCTCACAAGAATGCCCTTAACAATTTGGGCCTTTTTCGTTACTGCAATTATCGGAACTATTTCATTCCCTGTACTTCTATCTGCTGCCTTATTATTAATTATGGATAGAAGTTTTGGAACATCCTTTTTCCTGTCAGATATTTTTATTCAAGGTGAAGTCTTACATTATCAAGGCGGTTCTCCTGTTTTATTTGAGCATCTGTTTTGGTTTTTAGGTCACCCCGAAGTATATATTGTATTATTACCTGCACTTGGGATAGCATCGGAAGTAATAGCAACTCATGCCAGGAAGCCAATCTTTGGTTATAAGGCAATGATTATTTCTATTTTAGCTATCGCATTCTTATCTACAATTGTATGGGGACATCATATGTTTGTTACTGGAATGAATCCATTTTTAGGCTCTGTTTTCACTTTTACAACCTTGCTAATTGCAATTCCGTCAGCTGTAAAAGCATTTAATTATATCACAACTCTATGGAAAGGAAATATTCAATTCAATCCACCGATGTTATTTGCTATTGGGTTTGTATCTACTTTTATCACAGGAGGACTAACGGGAATTATTCTTGGAGATAGCGCGCTCGATATTAATGTTCATGATACTTACTTTGTAGTTGCTCATTTTCATCTAGTTATGGGAATTTCTGCTCTTTACGGTATGTTAGCTGGGATTTATCATTGGTATCCCATGCTCTTTGGTAAAATGATGAATAAAAATCTTGGATATGTACATTTCTGGGTTACTGCAATTTCAGCATATGGAGTATTTTTTCCAATGCACTTTATCGGAATGGCTGGACTGCCAAGAAGGTATTATACTAATTCTAATTTCCCTCTTTTTGATGACTTAGCAGATACCAATCAAATTATCACAATGTTTGCAATATTAGGTGCTGCAGTTCAATTGGTGTTCTTGTATAATTTTATGTATAGCCTATTTTATGGTAAAAAAGCTCCTCAGAATCCATGGAAGTCTACAACACTGGAGTGGACAGCTTCACAAAAACACATTCACGGAAATTGGCAAGGTAAGATTCCAGAAGTTCACAGATGGCCTTATGACTACAGTAAGCCTGGGTATAAGGAAGATTATGTCCCTCAGCATATTCCACTAAGAAAAGGTGAGGAAGAATATTAATTAAGACATTTCATAATAAAGAAAAAGCCTTTCTAATTTAGAAAGGCTTTTTCTTTATCTTTGTAATATGAACGAAAATCTTGATCCATCCACAGAAAATCTTTCAGAAAATGAAAGAGAATTTGAAAATAATTTAAGACCAATTTCTTTTGATGATTTTTCAGGTCAAGAACATGTAATTAATAATCTTAAAATATTTGTTGAGGCTGCAAATCAAAGAAATGAGGCCTTAGATCACACCCTTTTTCATGGTCCACCTGGCCTAGGAAAAACCACTCTTGCTAATATTTTAGCAAAAGAATTAGATGTCGAAATTAAAGTTACCTCAGGGCCTGTATTAGATAAACCTGCTGATTTAGCTGGGTTACTTACCAATCTTCAAGAAAGAGATGTTTTATTTATTGATGAAATTCACAGATTAAGCCCAATAGTGGAAGAGTATCTTTACTCAGCAATGGAGGACTACAAAATCGATATTATGATAGAGTCTGGGCCAAATGCAAGGTCTGTTGAAATTAATTTAAATCCTTTTACCCTTGTTGGAGCAACAACTAGATCTGGTTTACTTACAGCTCCAATGCGAGCTAGATTTGGTATAACCAACAGATTAAAATATTACGATTCTAAATTACTCTCAACCATAGTTCAAAGGAGTGCAAAGATATTAGACGTAAGTATCTCAATGGAAGCTGCAATTGAGATAGCTAGCAGAAGTAGAGGTACACCAAGAATAGCTAACTCTCTTTTAAGAAGGGTGAGAGATTTTGCACAAATTAAGGGTAATGGTAAAATTGAAATTAATATTACTAAATCAAGTTTGAAAGCATTAAATGTTGATATTAGCGGACTTGATGAAATGGATAATAAAATACTTTCTACAATTATTGATAAGTTTAATGGAGGCCCTGTCGGAATAACCACTTTGGCAACTGCAGTTAGTGAAAATCCTGAAACAATTGAAGAAGTTTATGAACCATTTTTAATTCAACAGGGTTTCATAATGAGAACACCTAGAGGTCGTGAAGCAACTGAATTGGCCTTTAAACATTTAAATAGAGAAATAAAATCATCCCAAAAGGGTCTTTTTTAATTTTTTTAATGAATACTGTTAACTTAAATAAAGAGGATTTGACAAATTATGTTAAATCTCAATCAAAAGATTTAGGGTTTATTTCTTGTGGAGTAAGTAAGGCTGAATTTTTGGAGGATGAGGCTCCAAAACTTGAAAGATGGCTTAATGATAATATGAATGGAGAAATGTCTTATATGGAGAGAAATTTTGACATGAGACTTGATCCAAGAAAAATCGTCGATGGCGCTAAAAGTGTAATATCTCTCACATATAACTACTATTCAGACAAGTTACAAAAAGACGATTCATTTAAAATCTCAAAATATGCCTATGGAATGGATTATCATTTTGTTTTAAAAGAAAAGTTGAGAAGGCTTTTAGAGATTATTAAAGAAAAAACAGGTAACATTAACGGAAGAGTTTTTGTGGACTCTGCACCAATTTTAGAGAGAGCCTGGGCAAAAAAGAGTGGGCTTGGCTGGATTGGAAAAAATTCAAGTCTGATTTCAAAGAATGTTGGTTCTTTTTTTTTTCTGTGTGAAATTATAGTAGATATTGAGTTAGATTATGATCATATTACAACTGATCATTGTGGCACCTGTACTCGATGTATTGATGCTTGCCCTACAGGCGCAATTGTTGAACCCTATATTGTTGACGGAAGTAAATGTATTTCCTATTATACGATTGAATTAAAAAATAATATTCCAGATTATGCAAAGGATACATATGATAATTGGGTCTTTGGATGTGATACCTGTCAGGACGTTTGCCCATGGAATAAATTTTCAAAATCACATAATGAGCCATTATTTAACCCTAAAGATGAATTTTTATCAATTAGTAAAAATGATTGGATAGAAATGACTAAAGAAACTTTTAATAAGGTATTTAAAAACTCACCTTTAAAAAGAGCTGGTTTCAAGGGAATCAAAAGAAATATTGAGTTTATAAAAAGAAAATAAAGCTGAATTTTTTAGATAATTTACACTAATTTGCTTTATCAAATAATTTAATAAGTAAATATCAAATGATTACTCATATCAAAGGAAGATTATCAGAAAAATCCCCAACAAATGTTGTTATTGAGACCAACGGAATTGGATATTGGATAAATATTTCTTTAACTACATTTTCTCAAATTCCAGATCAAGAAAACATTAAGTTATTTACTCATCTTCAAATCAAAGAGGACTCTCATTCACTTTATGGCTTTTATACTTTGAAAGAAAGGGAAATTTTTAGACTCTTAATTTCTGTTAGCGGTGTTGGTACTAGCACAGCTAGAACAATGCTTTCATCTCTAACTCCTGAACAGGTTATAGATGCCATATCTTCAAATAATGTTTCAATAGTTCAGTCAGTCAAAGGAATTGGAAGCAAAACTGCTCAAAGATTAATAATTGAATTAAGAGATAAAGTACTAAAAATATATGATATTGATGAAGCTTTTGTTGATTCAAACAATACCACAAGAGAAGAAGCGTTATCTGCTTTAGAAGTTTTAGGTATTAATAAGAAATCTGC
>MDTA01151330.1_pt1 | contig 13833 bp, 13 predicted proteins | sample 811151 | NCBI WGS metagenome assembly MDTA01 (sample SAMN05326648, study PRJNA326480) | marine metagenome | isolation source: seawater | place: Indian Ocean: South | collected 2010 | reverse complement strand
AGTCGAATATGCAGCCCCTAAAATTCCAAAATAATAGATAAATGGAATATTTGTTATAATGTTTGCTGCTATGAAAAGTAAACTAATTACGGATAATAATTTAGTTTTTTTTGCATATAATAACTGTGGTTGTTTTGTAAAAAATTGAATCGCATAAAGTGATGAAAAGAGTACTACAATTGGTATTGCTTGAATGAATTCATTGTTCAAAAAAAAGTAAATAATCTCTTCAACAAAAAGACATATAATTAAACTAAATAAAAATGTTAGAAAGTAAAATGGAGTTAAATAATCCCCAATTCTTTTTAATTTATTTCTATCATTTAAAAAAAGTTGTTGATATACTTTCGGAGAAAAGACATTTTGTAACGCGGTATTAAAAACAAAAGAAAGATTACCTAATTTTAAAGCTATATCATATACACCAAGTCCAGAAAAGTTTCCAAAATAACTTATCATATACTTATCACTTTGGCTGCCAACTACTTTTACAATTTGAACAGGACTTAAAGGAATCGATAATTTTAAAGAAGCTTTTAATAAACCTAAGTTAAATTTCAGTCCTTTGCCAAATATATTACTATACAAAAAATAGAAGAATAAAATGAGAACGCTGCACATCTGGCCTAGCAATATAGCTTCATACCTGTAATGAAAAACGATAATAACTATTAGAGCAATTCCAAAAGCTAAAGATTTTTCTAATAATGTTAAATACGAAAATGTTTTTGCTTTGTAAGTATTTTTAAGCTTAGCAAAAAAAAATTGATTTATACTATGGAATACAAAATAAGTCTGGCCAATCAACAACCATAAAAATGAACCTAGCTTTTTCTTAAAAAAGAATATATTAATCCCTTCAAAAAAAAAAAGTGTTACTAAAATTATAATAATTAAGTTCATTATTATAAAAGAGATAATTGAGAACAACAATTCTTCCTTAGATTTATCATCAAGATCGAAAAAATTTCTTTGGTAGACTGATAATAACCCTAAATTAGAAATTGATACGGTAATTATTCCAAAAACTGCGATTAGAGCATATATGCCAAAATCTTCCTTGGATAAATGTTTTGCAAAAAACCAAAGAGAAATCAGTTGGATAAGTGAGTTTCCTCCAAATGAAAATAAATACCAAAACAAATTTTTAGCTTGTTTCATTTTTTTAGTTTTTGAAATCTTTAAATCATTATTTACTCCTTACAATTGAAAAAGCTTCCGCAAAATTTTCTCCAATGCCCATACCTCTGTATTCTGCCAACAATGAAATGGCTTTTGGTGACCTTGGGTGAGGAAAGTTTCTTTTTTCGTAAGTGTACTTTTCCATTGCTTTGACCTTAGATTCAACATTTTCTTTATCTAAAATTAAATATAAGTTGGGTTTAAATTGCTTACTATTTAATTCCATCTGCCAATCTGTACTCGAAGGAATTTCAAAAGTTATTATAGTTTTTACTGTCTCATTTTTTAATGGTCTGCATGCTGTAGTTACCGCTTCGAAAGTTTTTTGATGGTCAATATTTAAGTCACCGTAATGATGAGTTAATATTACTTCAGGTGAAAACATCTCTTTTTCTTTCTCTATTGTTTTAATTAATGAAATCAAGGGGACAGTATCAAACCTATTATCTGGGAAGTCATAAGTATTAACTTCCTGATAACCAAGAATACTCTTCGCCTCAATGATATTTGATTTATGAATTTTTAGTTCCTCTTTATATAAGTCGGGATTTCTTTCATCAGACCTTGAAGTCAATCCTTCACCAAGAATAATTACTTTAATTACAGATCTATGGTTTTTTACCAACTTGTTAATTGTTCCTCCAGCCCCCAATACTTCATCGTCTGGGTGGGCTACAACTACCAATATTTTTTTATTTTCTAGATATTTTATCATTTTCACTCATTTTTTTAACTATAAAGTCGTAAAAAACCTTCTTTTTATTTGAAAATAAATCAACTTTTATTTTTTTTTCAAAAAATAGAAATTCGAAATTTTTGTCAAAATAATTCCGTATCGAATTTTCATTAACGAAATGTACTTTTCCATAATTTCCAAAATAAAGTTCACTTCCAAAAATCTTTGTTTTTTCGTCATCAATAAATTCACCTTTTTTGAATTCTGAATGCTCATCAGAGAACCAATCAATACCGATAAAAAATCCATCTGTATTCAACAGTTTAAAAATATTTTTCACAGTATTAATTATACTTATATAATTATTGTGTGAGATAGAAGCTCTGTCAAATACGAGATCAAACTTTAAGTTTTTAAATGGCAGGTTCTTTGTGAAATCTCCTAAAAAAAGATTTTTTTTAATTATAGGAAAATGTTCTGAAGCTATAGAATGAGCATTATTACTTCCTTCTACTCCATAATAATTAATGTTATTAGAAATAAAAAAAGGGATGTTTGCCCCAGTTCCAAAACCCAATTCTAGAATGTTTGGATTAGATGGTAATTTATTGCTAATTTTAGAATAATAGGAGACTAAATCTGACCAAGGCCAAATTGATCCTTTTTTCTTACTGTAAATTTTGTCCCACTCTCTAGAAAAACTCATTTTATAATTTTAAATAGGAGATATTTGGTTCAAAATTGAATCTTTTAATTTCAAAATTATTTATATCTATGCTCTCCAAAAGAGCAACCGTTTCACCAGGCCAATTTTTATTATTCAATTCATCAAAAGCTATAATTGCGCCTTTAGGCATTCTAGATATAAAATTTTTTAATGCTATCAGAGTCGGTTCATATATATCAAAGTCTAAATATAAAAGGGAGACTAAACAAAATTTGTTATCCTTCAGGAATTGAGGTATGGTATTTTTTACATCTCCTTTAATCAATTCAATTTTATTGATATTAGAAATAAATCTTTCTTTATCGTATTCACCGATTACAGAATTCAGTTCCTTATAAACATCATAATTGGCTGTTTCATCAAATGATCCTACTTTTGCATGAATATTACCTTTGTCAAACTTATGAACATCCGGAAATCCAGAGAAGGTATCGAATCCAATTATCTTTCTGTGATAATTTATAGGTTCATAAATACTTGATAACTTTGCCCAGGTCATCAAACCACCACCATGATGAACACCACACTCAACGATATTCCCTTGTACTTCTAATTGTAATTTAAATAATTCATTATGAGCCAAAAATCTTGTTAAGGTTCTTCTTGTAACATACTTAGAAAAGTTTTCTAATTTTGTTTTTGAGTCAATTTTTACTTTGTCAAAAATATTTTTCATTATAATTTATGTTTTCTTTTAAAATTAATTCCATTGTTTTCAAAGGTCCAAATCTAAATAACATGTCCAGAATGCTAAGATTTTCCTTTACTTTTAGATTTTCGAAAGCATATTTTGGGGGAATGAAATTTTGAAAATATAAATTTATATTATTTTCTTTAAATAACTTTAAATCTACATAATCGATTCCCTTTTCTCCAAATATGTATTTTTTAAATCCCAGTTTTTTGCACATGTCAACAATCAAATCAGATTTTACACCTTTAAAATCATAATCCTTTGCTCTTAAAATTTTCCTTTTAATATTTAATTCATCCATTATGAATTTTAATATGGTAAAATTTAAATCGGATAAGTAAGTCCATTCTCTAGCTAAAATTTCTGACAAAGGCCCAAAATATTTATTAAAAAATGGTAGTTTTTTGTACGCAATTTCGATTGTTTTTAAATGCTTTCTTTTCCAATTTAATTGATAATTTATTGTTATTTCATGGATTCTCTTTTCTCTGTGACCTTTAGTAATTACAGGCACCGTTAACCATTGTGCTTTTCCATCTAAAAAGATGAAATTTCTATTCATAAAATCTTTAGGTACATATTGTACATCATCAAAAAAAACGAAAACATCCGATAAATATATTTTATGTATCAATCCTGCCCATGGAATGTACGCTGGTTGATGAGCTGTTAAAATCATTGAAATATTTATTTATAAGTTCTGATATTTTATCTACATCTCTATAAGTCAAATCAGGAAAAATAGGTAACGAAATAAAATTTTTTGTATTATTAATAGAGTTTTTCATCCTTGATTCTTTGCTAATTAATTCACTGAATTTTAAAGGATTAATTGCATTAACTCCTTTTTTATTTAAATAATTAATTAATCCCTTGTTATTCCTAGCATATAGGATAGCTCGAAAAAAGTTTGTTTCTTTTGAATCTTTTGGGGAATTGAAATTCAGAAGCTTGATTCCATTATTTAAATATCTATTGTAAATTTTTTTTCTTTGATCTATTAAATCATCTAATCTATTTAGCTGAACCCTTCCAATAGAAGCTTGTAAATCTGTCATTTGAAAATTGAATCTTTGCTTAGAATCAATTTTTTCATCAAAATAGATTCTGTCCTTTATTTCTTTTATCAATTTCTTATCCTTAGAAGCTATCATGCCACCATGTCCACCAGAGGTAATTATTTTAGTTGAATAAAAAGAATAAAAACTTATTTCTGAGAGAGACCCTATTGGTTTTCCGTTTAGTTTTGATCCTAAAGATTGGCAATTATCAAATAAAATATTTTTAGTCTTGTAATCCTTTTCTGATAATATTTCTCCATACATTGATGGCAGTATGCAAAAATCTAAGTTTGAATCATCAAACTTTTGGGCACATATATTGAAACTATTATTTTTAGTATCAAAACATTCAATACTATTTCCTGACAATTCAACAGCATTTTTGAGTGCTACACATGTATAACTTGGAATAACAATTTTTTTATTTTTATATCCCAAAACAGATAAAATTAAGTACATAGCAGCTGAACCGCTTGATATACAAATTGAAGATCCATTTTCTAACCCAAGGTATTTAGAAAATTCATTTTCAAAACTTCTAACATTCTCCCCAGGTGATAACCATTCAGATTCTAAAACTCTTTTAGCACTCAGTTGCTCCTCAATTCCTATAGTAGGCTTGTTGTGTTTTATCATTTGTAATAATTTTTTTTTATAACAGGCGGATTACCTATTACTAATGAAAATTCTGGAATTTCAATATTACCTAGAATTGTTCCTGCAGCAACTACAGAGTTTTTTCTAATTATGGTCCCTCCTTTAATTACCGAATGAGATCCAATAAAAACGTTCTCTTCGATGTCAATAGGTCTTCTTTCTATTTTATTTGACATGCCAATTGTTCTCTTATGAGAGTCAGCGCAATTAATAGAGACAAAAGAAGCAATATCAGAATTTTTGCCAATTTTAAGTGAAGACTTATTACAATTTATTTCAGAAAATCCACCTATATAAACATTATCTCCTATCTCGGGTTTTCCTACAATCCAAACTAGTGGATGATACTTATTATAGTTTAAGCCTAAAGTCTTGGCAATTAAATATCTAAATATTTTTTTAAAAATCATTTTTTTTAATTTTTCCTCCTAAAGGAATATCCCTCAAAGAAATCTTCCCTATAATTTTATTGTAATGAATTGGCTCAAGTCCAACATTTGGTCTTCTTAATCCAATGTTATTTATTGAAAAAACATCTCCTCTTGAAATCTTTTTGATTGCAGTTACGGTTCTTCTTGCAATCTTTCTCATTTCTAATTCATTTTCTGTAGGAATTAGTTGATGACTCCCCAAAAGCTTATATGCTGTGTGTATTGAATCAACCCAATTCTTGAGTTCTATTGGATCCAGAGAAAATTTATGGTCTGGACCTAAATCGTTTTTATTTAATGTGAAATGTTTTTCAAAAATTCTAGCACCTAATCCGACTGCGATCATACTGGAATAATCATTTTCAGTATGATCAGAAAATCCTACCACCTTGTTTTTTAATTTAATTTTTAATGATTTAATTTTATTAAGGTTAACTTGGTCATAGGGAGTTGGATATGAAGAGGTGCAAAGTAAAAAGGTATATTTTTTAAATTTTATTTTACTAAAGAAACTAATAAGCTCATCGATTTCCTTCTCATTTGCCATTCCAATCGACATAATAATTGGAATATTAAATGTGCAATAATAATGAATCAAAGGATAATTGTTAAAATCATCTGATCCAATCTTAATTGATTTTACACCTAATTCGGCCAATAAGTCCATATCATCCTTATTTTGTGGAGTAGACAAAAAATCTATATTTAATTTTTCACAATAATCACGAATTTTAATCCAGTCTAATTTTTTTAATTCGTATCTCTTAAACATTTCATACATTGATTCCGTTACTTCCTTATCATTCGTTGAATATGTATAATTTACCTTTTTATCGATAATGATTTCAGAAGCTTTAAATGTCTGAAATTTTATACAATCAACTCCTGCTTTTTTGGCAACATCAATCATTTTTATTGCATTTGTGATTTTACCGTTATGATTGATACCAACCTCTGCTATTGTGTATGGTTTACTTGATTCTGAAATAATTTTATTATTTATAATCATGGTTTTAGATTTTATTAATCAAAGAGAATTTCTTTATAAAATCACTCTGTATTTTATCTAGAGTTGGAACGTATATTAAATCCTTTTTGGTCAATATAAAATCATCATACTCTTTTAAAAGTAGATTTTCAAAACTGTCCAACTTAAAAATATTAGAATCATTTGGACTAGCATCAAAAATTTTTCTCTGATTTTCACTTTCATAATACAGAATCATTTTATTGTTGTTCATATACCCCTCTTGACTAATTACACTAGCTGGAAGGACAAGAATTTTAGAATTAGAAAAAATTTCTAATATTTGCCTTGATTCAATATTGTAAAAGAAGTCCAAATTTCTTGAATCAAATTTTTCTTTTTTGAATAAGTTAGCTCTAGATAAAACACAAATTTTTTTATCATAATTTTTTGAGAAGAAAATATTTAATATTTCTCTTTTATTTTCAATTTCACTAATATAAAATGTGAAATCATATTTCGGACTTTTAATTGCTTTTCTTTCAAAAAAAATATTGGCAGTTAGAGGATATTTAATCCCGGTTAGAATATTTCGTTCTCTTTGTTTAGAGAATACATTATGTCTAATAATTAATTTGCATTTTAATTTTAAATTAAAATCATCAAATATGACAACCTGTGGAGTAAACATTTTTGAATAATTAAATTTCTGAACTAATAAATCATAGTGATCCAAAACAATGATATCAATTTTCATGTCTGAAGTTATTTCAATTAGAAAATTTAAGTCATTACTAGCTTTAACCAGTTTAAATTCTGATTTTAATGGGAGTCTATCATTTGAAAAAAAAACAATTTGATACTTGTCTGCTAAAAGCTTTGCAAGAGTATAACAGCGCTTGAAATGACCCAAACCTACATTTTCATTATAATCAACTTTTATTCCTATTTTCATCAAATGATAATTAACAACTTAGACATATTCTCTGAAAACTTTTTTAACTGGAGATATTTTTTTTAATTCAGATTCGTTACTATATACCCTCTTCAAAAAATTAATCGTCTTTTTAAAAGCATTTAGAAAAAAATCAATCTCCTTTTTCTTGTGGGAAAAGCATGGTACAAAACTGTTCTGAATCAAAACTCCATTTTTAATCATTTCCTGACTAAAAAGAGTTTGAACATTTGGGATTAGTTTTTTGTTCTTATGATTGAAAGAAAATACAAGCATCCAGTAGTTCTGTTCTATTTTGATTTCTCTGTGAAAATCAAGATTTCTTAAAATTAAATTACATTCTTTAAATAACTGTTCACCCACTAAATGGTTGTGTCCTATAACATCATTTTTTTTATAAAAATTTAAAGTCTCAAGAGCTGCTCTTATTCCAATGGTTTCACCTCCATGAGTAGTGGAACTCATGAAAAACTTTCTCTTCCCAGATTCCTTAATACTCCCAAGATCCATAATTTTTGATTTACCAGTCATTGCTGCAAAGGAAAATCCATTTGAAATACTTTTCCCCCAAGTTGAAATATCAGCATCAATCTTGTAGTGTGATGTAACCCCAGGGAAATAGGCTTTAAAACCAGTAATCATTTCATCCATTATAAGTACTGAACCATTGTCATGAACAATGTCTGTAGCTGCCTTGAGATAATTTTGGTTTGTGATTTTACAACTACAATTAACATCGCAATAAGATCTTTTGGGCTCCATTATTACACCTGCTATCTGATTGGGGTATTTTTGAAATAATTGTTTTAGAGATTCAATATTACAAGATTTAAACCCTACACTTAAATTTGATATTTCTGGTGGAATACCAAAAGAACACTTTGTAGTCCCGATAAACCAGTCATCATACGAATAAAAAGGATGATCGTTTGGAAATGCAATTAATTTTCTCCCTGTATAGGCCCTTGCTAATTTTACCGAAGCTGTTGTAACAGTAGATCCATTTTTAGCAAACTTTATTCTGTCGTGCTGTGGAATTAATTTGACAAATTCCTTTGCATATTCTAATTCGATATAAGAAGGCCTTTGAAAATTTACGCCTTTATTTATTTCTTGGATTACTGCATTATTAATTTTATCAGCTGCGTGACCAATTGTTACACTAGTTAAGCCCATCGTACAGTCAAGGAACTTATTGTTATCTATATCCCATACATACGCACCTTTACCGTGACTTATTGCGGCTGGTGAAATACTTGGAAAAGTATCGTCTCCCTTTGAATAAGTGTGACATCCTCCGGGAATCAGACGATGAACCTCTTTCCTAAACAATTCTGATTTTTTGTAATTATTCATAATTCCACATATTTGGTTTACTCAACGGCTCAAATTTATTTGTTGAAATTTTTGATAGTTCGTTTATACATTCAGTACTAAGGCTATTTTTCATCAAATTTATATTTGATATAAATTGGCTGGAACTTTCTACTCCAGTTATTATACCTGTTATATTATTGTTTCGAATTACAAACCCGATTGCTGCCTCAGAAATTGAAATCGAATATTTAGCACATATTTTATTCAATTCGTAAAGTTTTGGTTTAAGCTTTGAAAGCTTATAAGGGATTTGACTTGATTTCATAAAAAATAATCCTTGAAGGAAAACTGACCTTACAAAAATATTTACATTTAAATCATTTAACATTTTAAAATGAGGTTCAAATTCCCTATCAAAAATATTATAAGGAATTTGAATGATATCTGGTATAAAATTTTTATCTAAAAGGACAAGCATCTCCTCAACAGTATAAATTGAATAACCAATTTTTAAATTCGTTTGGTTTTTTTTAAGATTTTGTAAGTAATGCCATACTCTTTCATTATTCATAATGTCACTTGTTGAATGAATGAGTAATCCATATATATTACTAACATTTAACTCCTTTAGTATTTGTTCATATTTAAAAATTAAGTCTTCTAATGAATCTATGTTTTTTATTTTAGAAATTATCTTGAATTTTTCTAGATTATATCTTCCTAATTTCTTTTGGGCATCTCCATAATCTTGGGCAGTATCCACATATTCAACTTGATTTTGAATGCACAAATTCAAAATGTTTTTTATTTCTTCATTCGAAGGAATACCAATATTATTATTTATCCCATAATTTAAACCAAATTGTGCGGTCCCAAGTGTCAACATTTTTGTGATATTATAAATTCAGCTAATTGTATGTCTTTTTTTTCGTCTACGTCAACTGATCTTTCAAATGGCATTTCATAGCCCAATATTGGATGAATAATATATGTTTGTTTCTTTAGAAGTTCATTAATTTTAACAATATGAATTGCACCATTAAGATGATAAGTTTTTTCTAGGTCCGATGATTTAATTAAAATTTTGTCTTCAAATAAAGGTTTTATAATTTCATTATTAACTACAACCGACAAATGAGCATTATGCTGAGACTCACTAATACTCATCAAACAAGAAAAGTTTGAATTTTTAATATTTTTAAAAGACAAAATGATATCACTATAATCGGTCAACGGAGAAGTTGGTAATAAAATACACACATATTTATATTTTTTATATAAAGGGAATTTATTTAAAAAATGAATTAAAACATCATAAACTCCAGAAGGGTCTCTACTAAGATGTTTCGGTCTTAAATAAGGTGCAACAGCCCCATATTTTTCACTTTTACTTATAATTTCATTTGAATCTGATGAAACTATTATCCCATTTTTGTCAAATATTCCGGATTTTATAGCTGCACTAATTGGATAATAAAAAAGGGGTTTTCCATTTAATAAATGACAATTTTTATTTTTTAATCTATTTGAATTTGATTTTGCCGGGATGAAACAAAAAATGTCTTTCATTCAAAATGATTTTTGGTAAGTAATTCTCCTTCCATAATTTCTCTTTTTAACTCAAGTCCATTAAAGGAAGAAAAATCTGCAAAATTTAATCCATTCCCTGGTCTTCGCATGTCAAAATCTTTGAGTTGGATAATCGAACCTTTTTTTAAATTTTTTAAGGCGTATGGTGATCTTCTTGTTGCTTTTCTTTTGTCTTGAACAAAACTTGGAATAATTCTTCGATTTACTCCTAATGCAGTCTCTAAATTTCGAATTGAAACTATAAAATCATTAATTTGATGTTCTTCCAAAGAAAAGGAATGTTCACAACTCCTAATAGTTCTATCTTCAGTAATTGTTTTTTCAATCATATTAGCGCCAAGTGAAATTGCAGCGATATCCATTTCCCATCCGGGACTATGATCAGAATAAGCAATAATAAACTCAGGGAACATTTTTTTTAGTGTTGGAATCATCTTGAGATTTATAGACTCTAATTTAGCTGGATAACCACTAGGGCAGTGGTGTATAATAATATTGTTGTTTTTTTGATTTTGAATAATATTAACAGCTTTTTCAATTTCCCACAAATTTGAATTTCCTGTATCAATTTGAATATTTATTCCTTTTGATGCAGCATACCTAATTAAATCTTCCTCCCCTATGTCTGATGAAGCTATTTTAATACTATCTATTTTAAGTTCATTAACTGCAAAATCAATTTCGTCTTTGAAACAAGCAGTAGTAAACATATGAAGTCCTAACTTATCACAATAATCCTTTAATTGCTTCCATTCATCTTTAGATAGTTCTCGTCTTTTTAAGATATCATAAAGCGGCTCCTCAAATTTTATAAACTCCTCTTTATTTTCTTTATTTATATGTAAATATTTATATTCAAAATTCATAGATTTATCAGCCATGAGTCTGTCAATATCGGCCATTTGAAATTTAATAGAATCCGCACCGCATTTTTTTGCCATTGAAGCTAACCTTTTTGCACTCTCAATACCCTCATGTGTTGGACCAGCTTCAAGTACAATATATGTCTTATCTTGAAGAAGAACTTTATTATTTAATTTAACTTTTGTTTCCATTTTATCTATTTTTTATTACAAAGAATTTAACGTTATTGACATCCTAATAAAATCATGATATTTCCCTTTCAAATAGTGAAATTTTTTTTTAAAGTATTCTTCACAAAATCCTATATTTTTGTAGGATTCTACCGCTCTTTTGTTTTCAGCAATAACACCTAAATAAATTTTTTTCAATCCCAATTCATTAAAACAATATTTTAAAGCCAATTTTGAAGATTCACTTGCGATACCTTGTCCCCAAACCGTTTTCTCTCCAATCATAATTCCATATTCGCCGGTTTTATTAGAAAAATCAATAGGGTCTATCTTAATATTCCCAATGTGTTTATTATTTTTTTTTAAAATTATTGCCCAGAAATATTTTGGGTTTTTATTAAGGTCATCTAAATAATCATTTAATTTTTTAAAATTATAATCCCCACCGGTGCTCATATATTTAGTTATTTTTTTATCGTTCAACCAATGCAAATACTCTTCTGATAAAAATGATTTATTTAATGGTTTTAAGAATAATCTTGAAGATTCTAATGCAGGTGCAATTACTTTATCCATCATTTAAAATAAATTTTGAAATCCGAAAGGTTGTTCGATTAGCCGTACAACTTTATTTTGTTCTTGAGTTGTAAGAATAGGAAAAATTGGAATACTTATAGCTTCGGCGTAATAATTTTCTGATTCTAAAAAATCTTTTTTATCAAATCCTAAAGATTCATAATAAGGTTGTCTATAAATAGGTATATAATGGATATTTACTAAAACACCTGCCGCCCTAAAATGTTCGAAAAGTTGCTTGTGTGTAATGTTATAATTATTTTTTAGCCTAATTATATATAAATGCCATGAAGAGTTAGCATCTTTATGTTGCCTTGGAATATCAACTACAGATTCACTTAGCATTTCGTTATATCTTTCAGCTATAATTCTTCTTTTTTCTATAAATTCATCTAGACGATCCATTTGACTAAGTCCTAACGCTGCCTGTACGTCATTCATTCTATAATTAAGACCTAAATTTAGTTGCTCATAATACCATGGACCGTCTGGAGCTTTATTCATTTCCGAGGGCTGCCTAGTAATTCCATGACTGCGGTATCGACCAATTAAATTTGATATTTCTAAATCATTAGTTAGGCACATTCCGCCTTCGCAAGTTGTAATAATTTTAACAGGGTGGAAACTGAAAACCGTTATGTCACTGTATTGACAGTTTCCAACAGGATTCCCTTTATAAGTTGATCCAATCGCATGAGATGCATCTTCAATAATTTTGAAACCATATTTTTTGCCCAAAGAATTTATTTTTTCCATTTCACAACTTTGTCCTGATAGATGAACTGGTATAACAACTTTTGGAAGTCTACCGTTTCTTTTAGCTACTTTTAATTTTTTTTCTAGAGCTGAAACAGAAAGGTTATATGTAATTGGATTTATATCAACAAAGTCTACATCTGCATTACAGTACAAAGCACAATTCGAAGATGCAACAAAAGAAATAGGACTAGTCCATACCATATCCCCTTCACCGACTCCAAGAGAAAGACAAGCAATATGCAATGCGCTTGTTGCGCTGTTGCAGGCATATGCATATTTAGCACCACAATAGTCTGCAACTTTACTTTCAAATTTTTGTATAGTTGGTCCTTGAGTAACAAAATCTGATTTAAGAACATTTACAACTGAAATAATATCTTTTTCTGATATATCTTGTCTCCCGTAGGGAATTACCAATCTTTCTTTATGTTTATTTCTCTGTTTTTTTAGTATCTCTAATTGCTCCATTATTGAAGGAATTGTTATTCCTAAAGTTGTACTTACTTTGTGATTACTCAAACTCATATCTTTTGGCCGTTTAGTCAAATTTGAAAAACCATCGATACTAACTGGTTCTATCAAGTTCTTATTATATCCAAAAGTTTTTGCTAACATTAAACCAAATTCAAACTTGGTAATACGATCATTTGAGCAAATATTGAAGATCCCATTCAAATCTCTTTTTATGAGTAACTTAATTTTTTTCTTTAAAATATCAACTGATATTGGAGTGTAATAAACATCATCGAATAGTTTAAGTTTACGATTATTTTCTAGGTCGTTAATGATTTTGTCAGAAAACGATGGCTTATAAGAGGGGCCCCAGCCAAAAAAATTTGTTCTAATCACTAAGGCATCTGGATTAGATTTGATTACTATATCTTCACCTTCACTTTTAGATATTCCGTAATTATTTAGAGGATTTTTTTTATTTAACTCAGAAAAATAAGAAACAGTTCCATCGAATAAATGATCTGTAGAAATGTGAACTAATTTAATTTTTTCTTTTTTGCAAGCTAAAGCGATATTTTTAGGTATATCAACATTCAGCTTATTTGCAACGGAAAGCTGTTTTTCACATTTCTCAATATTTGTAAGACCAATACAGTTTATAACTATATCGGCGCCAACTTTTCTTAGCTGAGATTTTAAAACGCTGATATCAGCATAATTAAATTCATAAGTTTCACCATTTTGTTGTTCTGGT
>MDTA01130723.1_pt1 | contig 13833 bp, 11 predicted proteins | sample 811151 | NCBI WGS metagenome assembly MDTA01 (sample SAMN05326648, study PRJNA326480) | marine metagenome | isolation source: seawater | place: Indian Ocean: South | collected 2010 | reverse complement strand
TCGTTCCATTCTCTCTTTGATAAGCCTGAACTTTCATGAGATACTTTTTTACCTTTTGCCATAAGTTGAATGACTTTTTTACCTTTTGCAGAGACATGAACGGCTCCTACTCTGTAATCTAAAAATGCTGAATGCGTAATTGGAACCCATTTTTTAACTGTATCGAGCATTGCTTCTGCATAAACTCTTATCTCATACTGTGCATGACTATCTGCTCTTAAAAACAAAAAGTTTAATAAATTTAATAGATCTGTTTTCCAATACCATTGGGTGTAAGAATTTAAAGTTAGATTCATTCTTGCAAGTTCTCTTGCTAAACCAGCTTTACCCTCATTAATTGTAGTTCCATCGTACCTTTCATTAAGCATTTTTTCATAGTTATCGTAAGTCCTTGTAGCGTCATCTTTTAAAATTTTTAAAACTTCATCAGCTTGCTCACCTGAGATCAAGTCTCCTCTACCTTGGCGATTGGAAGTTGATTGAGCTGAGAGTTGATCTTTTGCAGGAATATAAAACTCTTTATCTAAAATTGAATATCTGGCAGAATACTCGTTTACATTTGCAGTTCTGTGTCTAATCCACTGACGTGCAATAAATATTGGAAGTTTAACATGATATTTTATTTCACACATCTCAAAAGGAGTTGAATGCCAATGCCTCATTAAATATTTTATCAACCCTTCATCTGTAGAAACTTTTTTTGTTCCTTTGCCATAAGAAACTCTAGCTGATTGAACTATGGAGGTATCATCACCCATATAATCGACTACTCTAACAAAACCATGGTCAAGAACTGGAAGCGCTTCATATAGAATTTTTTCTAATTCAGGTGAAGTCACTCTTTTTGTCTCATTTTTTTGAGACTGTTGATCTGCAATTTCTTGCTTTTGTTCCTCGGTTAATTTCATGTCAGAATAACAACTGTAATATAGTATTGAATAATAAATTTAAAGAATTATTAGTTTAATAATTTGCACTTGATAAGTGTATAAATACATTTTATTCCATCAAAAAAATTTGTTTTTTTTCCTTGTTTATAACTTCTAGCAATAAATCTTACTGGATATTCATCAACATAGATTTTCATTTCACTTAATTTAGCAAATTGCTCAAGATCATACTCGACTCCTCTGGATTTTATATCAATTTGCTTAATGGTATCGGAATTAAAACATTTAAAAGTTGTAAGTGGATCTGATAAAAATCTATTAAAGAATAAAAGGGTGAAAATACTTATGCTCATCCCTCCAAATTTACTTAAAAAATATAGTAATAAATTTTTTCCATAAACTTTTTTAATATAACTTGAAGGATTAATATTTTTTATCAATCTGCTTCCATAGACTACTTTATTTCTTTTTTCCCTAACTTCGTTAACAAGTAAGGGTATATCTCTCACATCATATTCATTATCAGTGGGAAAAATAACAGTTATTTCACCTTTAGCTTTTTTAATTCCTAAATCAAGGCACTCTCCTCTTTGCTTATTTTGTAATGAATAAATTTTAATATTCTTAAATTTTCTAGCAATTTGTAAACTTTTATCTTTAGAACCTCCGTCAACTAAAATTAATTCATAAGTAAAAAAAGATTCATTCTTTTGAAGATTGGTAACACTTTGTAAAACTTTATTTATAGTTTTCGATTCATTTAAACATGGCATAACTATTGACACTGATTGAAGAGATTTATGCTCTAAATAGTATTTTTTGTAACCTATTAAATTAAAAATTTTTTCAAGCACTAATCCAGAAAAATGAATACCTGAACTTTTTTCCCAATCAATTCTAGTTAAATTTTTTTTATCTTTTAAATTATCCTTTAAATAAAGCTCAGAAGAAATTCGATTTGAATCCTGTTCATCAATTTTATGTAAAAAATATTGATTGATTAAATTTTTATTAGTTTTTTCCTCTTGTTTTTTTCCACTAAAATAAAAATTAAATTTTTTAATTATAGAATTTACGTCTTCTTTAATAATATCTTTATCTTTTTGAATATTTGAAATAAAAATTTTTTTAGCTTTAGATCTAGTAATTAAATGTCTTAGGTCTTGAGTTAAATATGATGGATATAAAGATGAGTTTTGAGTTCCGGTTCCATATATGATTATATCAGAATATTTTATTACTCTTCTTACATCATTATTAATCTTAGGTTTAATATCTATTGCTCTAAGATATTTTAATTTATTTGAAATTTGTTTTAATTTTTTTAAATTAGAAATATTTTTATCATTCAATTTTTTTTTAGTCAGAAATATCTCTTTAATTTTTTCTTTATTATTATTTTCAATAATTGAAACCTCATCTTTTAATATATTTCCATTTTCGCAAATCGCACTTAAATATAAGTTTATTCCGTTTGTAATATTGTAAATTGTTTCAGCTAAATTAAAAAAATTTGAAAATTGTTTTACAGCTAAGTTAAATTTAGATCCATTAGACAAATAAAAACCAACAAAAATTATATTGCCTATAGACATGTCCTTAAAATTTTTTTTGGAAAAATTTTTTTTCATGAGTGCAGCCTGAAATATAAATAATTTTTTTTTTAATTCTTCATATTTTTGCCATTTCAATTGATTAAGTAAGTCAATTATTTGTAAATCTTTATTTGTTAATTTTTTAAAGGATTGAATTATAGCTAAGTATTCTGAATAATTTTTAATTCTATACTCCAATATACTTTTAAAAATTAAATTTTCTTCATCATAACCAGTGATAAGATTGGAGCAATTTTTTCTAAAGTCTGATGGCCCAAGTAAGCCAGGAAATAAATCTCTTAAAAATCCTGTAGATTTACCATTATCATAGCCATTTATTAATAAATTTATTTTTAAATTTTTCAATTTTTTTTGTAATTGCGCTAAAGAATTAATCAACTCTACATTGCCTGATCCGCCTGTAAATATACTTATATTAATTTTTTTCATAGTTTAAACGTAAGTATACTTAACTTTAGATATTTATAAGGAACCATCTCCATTTTAGTTTGAAAATTTAAAGTAAGAAAATTCCAAATTTGCTTTATGATTTTAATAGGAAAGAAAATCATTTTTAATGTTAAGAACATCAAATAAAACTGTAATCTTTTTTTGAATAGACGCGAGTAATCTTTTCTCCACGTGGGTGAAAAATTTAACTCTGAAAAATTATTATAACCACTCATAGAGTTAAATATCTCAGATCCAGGTATAGGTGATATTATAAATATTGCTATTTCATCAATTCCATTTTTTGTAAGATTGTAAATCATTTTTTTTGTTAAATTTAAGTCATCCTGGTTTTCACCTGGATAACCTAATACAAAACAGGCTTGTGAAAAAATTTTATTTTCATTCATGCTTTTTACTATCTTATAAGCATGTTTAATATCAAAAGGCTTTCCTATTTCTTTCATGATTTTCATTGACCCGCTTTCAGGTGAAATTGAAATATATTTACATCCTGATCTTGCCATCAATTCTACGGTTGAAGTTTTTTTTATACTCTCAACTTTAGTCCCAGCAACAATTTTCCAAGTTATATTTAAATTTCTTTTAATAATTTCATTGCAAAGTTCAATTGTCCTAGTTTCGTTAACCGTTGGATTGAGATCTTCAAAATGAAATTCTTTAATATTGTATTTTTTTATGTAATGTTCCATTTCATCAACTACTCTTTTTGATGACTTATGTCTCCATCTACGATTATTTGTTTCTGGAACAACACAAAACTTACAAGGGTAAGGGCAGCCTCTTGAGGTTAATATCGAAATATACTTTTTCGAAGAAAAAGGACCATGTGCATATTTTAAATTCCAATAATTTTTCAACGGTATTTGACTCCAATCGGGCAGAGGAAGAGAGTCCAAATTTTCTATTAAATCTCTATTTAAATTCTGAAAAGCATTACAAATAAGGCCATTGATATTTTTTAGCTCATCAAATTTATTAATGTTTTTACAAATTAATTGAATTTTTTCTTCAGGTTCACCTATTAATACGAAATCATTCTCATTGAAGACAAAGTTATTATAAATATCCTTAAGGGAATAAGCGGTAACAGCTTGTGTATTTTCAAATGTAATTATTTTTACTGACTTATTTATAGATCTAATCTGTTTAATTATATTTATTATAGATAAATGATTTATAACTTGATTTGCGTAAACAAAGATTGCATCGTAACTTTGGATTTCCTCTGAATATTTTTTAATGCTTTCACCTAACACATAAAAATTATCTAGTTTATTAATTTTTTTTGGATTGTTGCCAAATAAGTCAAGAACTCTATGATCTATTCCATTTTTTTTTAAATTAGCTGAAATACTGGCTATAGCTATAGGTAAATAAATTATTCCGGTAGTCAACTTGTCTCGAGAATTAAATATAAGTTGAGGGTTTATAATCAAGAATTTCATTGTTTAAATAGTAAATCTCATCTTTGTAATCAGTGCTATAGCCTTAAAAGCATCAAATATATTTATTTTTTTTCCTTCTTTTTTTGATCTCGAAATGTACTTTACAGGTACCTCTATTATATCATATCCATTTTTTAAAAGATTAATTGTTAATTCATGGTCAGTTTCAAAGCCTGTCGTTTTAACTTTAATTTTTTTAAAAAAGTTTCTCTCGTATACCTTGTACCCTGTCAGTAAATCAGAATAATATTTTCCAAATAGAATATAAAAATATAGAGATAAAAAAAAATTAAAAATAAAGGCAAGATAACTTTGCTTATTATCTTTTTTAAAACTATATGAAAAAATATTTTTGTTCAGATACCTTGATCCATATACTGCTATTTTTTTATTATCTAAAAATGGCTTAAGTAATTTTAGATAATCCTTTGGATCATATTCTAAATCAGCGTCTTGTACCAACACAACATCTCCGCTTGCGTTCTTTATTCCTTTCTGGACTGCGCTTCCCTTACCTTGGTTATATTGCTTTAAATATTTAATTCTTTTGTTTTTTTTTACAATTCTTTTTGTTTCATCTGTAGAACCATCATCCACTAAAATAATTTCTTTTGAAAAATTTAATCTTGCTAAATTTACTGCAGTGATTTTTTTTAATAAATTTGGTATATACTTTGCTTCATTAAATGCAGGTATGACAATCGTTAATTTTTTTTTCACAAAAGGTTTAAATCTTGTTTAAGATTAATGCCAACGCAGTCTTTAATATTAGATGATTTTAAAACTTTTATCTTATATTTTTTAGTTAAAATATTCAAAGAATGTAAAAAATCAAACTCTTTAGTCTTTTTAGTAATTATTTGCCTAGATTTAATCAAGTGGGATAAACGTTCTTTTAAGATTAATGTCTTGCAGCAGAAAAAACCACAATCTGAGTAACCTTTTCTTTTAGATATTTTAATTTCTCTCGATTGTTTAATGCTTTTTAAAAATCTTGCCTTTTTAAAATTTATTAGTGTGTATGGATTATTTTTTAATACAGCTGGAAAAGTTACAAGAAAATTATTATTCTCGTGTAATTTAATTGTTTTATTCATAGTGCTCTTACTTAATCCTAATTGATCCCCCCAAATTGTAAAAAAATTTTTGGTATTTGTTGAGCTTAAACCAAGTCGTATCGCTGTTGCCATACCGTTAATTTTCTTTTGGACTACAATTTTAACATCTTTTTTTTTAAATTTTTTAACAAGAAGTTTACACTCTTTTTTATCATTTTTATTAACTACTAGAATAATCCTGTTAGAAAAATCTGAAACTTTTAATAATATATGTTCTAAAATAGTTTTGTTTTTATATTTGTAAAAAATTTTATTTTTTTCTGACTCGAATCTAGTGCTTTTACCTGCTGCTGGTACTATTGCCGTCCAATTAGATTTTCTCATTTTTTAAAAAGAAACATTCTTTGTCCTACATTATACCAAATACCAAAATTACATGACTCTGGTATAAATTTATTAATAAGATTGAAAAATCCAAAGTAAGCTCCTGCTCTAGTTAGTACATATTTTATTGGCAAAGCTTGTAAGTGTAATAAACTTTTTACGTATTTAAATCCGTGTCTGCTGAGCAGATTTGTTAAAGTTTTTTTATTGAAATAGTATAGATGAACATTTAAAAAAAAAGGCCATTTATAACCAAGAGCTTTTCTCGCAAAACTTCCATAATCTGGAATATTTATTAAAATTTCTCCGTCTTTTTTTAAAGTCTTCTTACATTGCGATAAAGTTTTATTTAAATCTGTGACATGTTCGAATACATCCCAAAAACAAATTAAATTATATTTTTTTTTTTTTACATTTTTTAATGTACCGGCAATAACATTTAATTTTGTTCTTTTTTTAATATATTTTACTAACCATTTATTAGGTTCAACTCCAAATGCATTAAACCCTAAATTTTTTGCAGCTAAAAGAAATGTTCCTCCACCTGTTCCCACATCTAAAATTTCATATTTTTTAATTTTTTTTATTTTTAAGTATTTTATAATTTTTTTAAAATTATACTCAAAAGATTTTAATCTAAACTTATTATGCTTAACAAATTCTTTATCTGGATTGTTTTTATAAGACTCTAGAACAATCTTTGAGTTGACTCTTGGGTTAAGATAAACAAACTCACATTTAGTACATTTTGATAACTGGTCAATCATTATATTGTTGCTAGAAGAAAGATAAAATTTCTTTATTTCTTTTAAACTTATATCTGGATTATTGTTCTCTTTAAGAATTCTAAAATTTTTAGATTTGCAGATCGGACAATTAATTTTTTCGTAAACTTTAATCATTAATTTTATTTATAATTTTATCAATTTGATCTTTAAAATTTGGTTTTGCGTATTCAAAATATAATTTACTTTTTTTTGCTGCTTGATAATCTTTTAGTCTATCTCCTATCATAAAGCTTTTCTTTTTATCTACTCTCCATCTATTGAACACCTCTTTAATCATTAAATTTCCTGGTTTTCTACATTTACATTTTATAGAATATTTTTTGATAATACCTTTTTCATGGTGAGGGCAAAATTTAATTTTTGTAATTTTAATTTCCTTTTTTTTAAAAAAATTTATTAATTTTTTATTTAATATTTTTAATTCTTTATATTTTATGTGCCCTTTGGCTATACCTGCTTGATTAGTTATTATAAAAATTAAGTAATTTTTTTTTGAGATTTTTTTTAATCCCTTAATAACTCCTTTTCGAAATCTAATTTTTGAAAAATTCTCTATATAACCTCTATCAAAATTTATCACTCCATCTCTATCTAGAAAGGCACAAATTTTTTTTTTCATATTTTTAATTAAGAATATATGAAGAGTATATTATATGTTTTTATGGTTTATTTTAATAATTTTATTTTTTGTAATCTGATGTATAAGTAGATATAAAATATTAATTATATTTATGACAACATCTAATCAAGGTATTTCAATAATAATATCAGTTTTTGGGCAAAATAGTGAAGTAAATTTACTTTTAAAACAATTGATAAATAGTAATACAAAATACAAGGGTGATTACGAAATAATTGTTATTGGGGATGGATATGAGGTTAAATTAGATGATGATTTAAAATCAGAAAAAATAAAATATTTTTATAGAGAAAAAAATTTTGGTTCAGGTCTTTCTAGACATTTTGGTGTTTTAAAATCTAAATTTAATATTATTACCTTTTTAGATGCCGATACAGAATTACACTGTGATTTTTTAGAAATAATAAATTCAAAGTTACAAAATTCAGAAAAATTATCTGGTATTATCGGTGTAGTAGATGGAACGCCAGTTAATAAAAAATCTTTAAGTTCTCGCTTTCTTGCGCAAGAAACAAACTATTATGGCTTAAATTGCAAAGAGTTGAATCATAATTTTTTTATCGCACAGTGTGGAGCAATTAAAAAAGATATTTATTTCAAAAATTTAGGTTTTTATCACAGAATTATAGATGACATGGAATTCAGTTCTAGGCTAAAAAAAGAATTTATAATTAGGACTGAAAAAGAAATTAAATACAAACATAAATATTCAAATTTGATGACATTAGTAAAGAAATTTTTCTTGCGATCTTTTCATTTTGCTCAGTTAGAGAAAAAACCTTTTTCCCCTTGGTTTACTAAACTAAGGAAAATTTCTACTCTGTTTACTTGTTTATCAATTTTTTTTGCCGGTTTATTCTTGATAAATAATGCTTTTTCTACTTTTTTTTTAATTTCAATTTTAGGTTACATAATATCATGCAAGGAAATACTTAAATTTAGTAAAAATTATTCAGACTCATTTTTTTTTCTTTTAATAAAGTTTATTCTTCAGGCATCAATAGGGTTAGGAACTTTTTTTGGTTTAATTAAACTTTATACAAAAAAATTATTTCATTTTATTGCTTATAAATCAGGGCCATTTAGAATTTATATGAGGTATAATAATCCAACTTATCTAATTTTATATGTTACCGGAAGATGTAATAGTAAATGCAGTTATTGTTTTCAGTGGGATATATTAAATGTTGGAGAAAGGGTTAGACAAGAACTCACATTAGATGACTATATATTATTTGCAAAAAAACTTGGTCCGATAGAACATATTACTTTAGGTGGTGGAGAACCAACTCTACGAAATGATCTTGCTGATATTGCAATAGCTTTTTATAAACATACTAAAGTTAGAAATATAAGTATTCCAAGTAATGGAATTCGTCCTGATCTTCTTGAAAAACATGTGCAAAAAATTTTAGAAAATTGTCCAAAACTTACTTTAAAAATGTCTCTATCTATTGACGGTGTGGAAAATGAACATGATAACTTAAGAGGAGTTATTGGAAATTATGAAAGAATTATTGAGTCCGATAAAGTTTTGCGACACCTTAGGACTAAATATAAAAATCTTTATTATATAATTAATACATGTTTTTTAGGTCAAAATGAAAACAATGTATTAAACACGATTAAAAAAAATAAGGAGAGGTTTGATCACGATATTCAAGTTTCAACTTTTGTGCGAGGAACTCTTGCTGATGAAGATTCTAAAAAAGTGGATATAAATAAATATTTTGAAATGGTCGATTACCTTGAAAATATCCAAACTATTGAAAAAAAATCTAATAATTATGGTTTAGAGCTTCTTCATCAAGGATTGCAGATAGAAAGTAGAGATTCTATTAAAAATATAATGGAAAAGGGTTCTGGAAAATATCCTTGTTCGGCAGGTAAAAATATGCTCGTCATGGATGAGCTTGGAAATATTAATCCGTGTGAAATTTTACCTAGTAAATTTAGATACGGTAATATTAAAAATTATAATATGGATGTTAATGAATTGTATAAAGACCAGAAAATCATCAATATTCAAAAAAGAATTAAAGATGAGAAATGTTTTTGTACGTGGGAATGTGCACAACTTAATTCAACCGTATACACTTTTAGAGGTATATTAAATATGTTTAAACAATCATTTAAAGTTCTAAATAGAAGAAGATTAATGAAAAAACTTGGTTCAGATATGTCTTTTGAGAATTATAAAAAACACTTTCTTAAAGACACTAAGCCAATTAAAGATTTTGATAAATACGTTCATCCTATGGTTAATGAAGGTAATCAGATAAACCCCTTTAATATAAAAAGTGATATAACAGAAAAGAATGAAATTAGCGTTAAAGATGGAATGAACGATCAGGAACTTGAAGATAAAAAAGCGCAGTGGTTAAAACCTGTTAAAGCAGGCTCTATTCCAAGCAGCTATAAATATAAATAGAGTTTAATTTAAAAAAAAATTTAAATATCCAACAATAAATTTTAGTGGTCAAATAAGATTTAAGATTATGAATAAAGATAGTTTGTTATTAAAGAACGTATTAAACAAAAAATTTTTATTTATAGTTTTTATTCTTTATGCAGCTTGGTTATTTAAATCTTATGTGGGGAATCAGCATAGTAATTCTTTAAATCTTTTTAAATTTATCCTAGGTTCTTATAGCTATATAAATGATATTGGCTTACAAAATTCTCTTTTTTTTAAATCATCTATACTTTTTAGTATTATTGATTTTTTTAGGATAAACTTAGACAATGATATAATTGGGTTTTTAATCCATATTTTGTTTTCCACTATTTCTGGTTTTTTTCTATTCTTAATATTAAAAAAATTTTTGAATATAACTAACAATAATTTTATTTTTGTTTTTTTATTTATATCTATGGTTGTTAGTGACATCCTTGTTTTAGGAACAGGAGGTAAATCTAGTTGGGTTTCACAAACCAATTTTTCATTAACTTATTTTGGGCAAAATTTGAGATTAATATTTATTTACTTTTTGTTAGCAGAAAATTTAATCATTTTAATTTTAATTACACCTTTGATTTTATTGATAAGTATCAAATCAACTGTAATGACTGTAATTTGTGGTATTATTTATTCTATTTTTTTTTACAAAAACAAAAAAAAACTTTTATGGATAATTGCTCCAATAATAACTTTTATTTATTTTTTAGGATTATCAAATTTCGACTTGACATTTAATGAAAAAATTTTTGCTATAGAGACAATGCTTAAATGGGACCAAGAAGAGTCTGCTTTTCATCTCCAGCCAATCTCAAATTTGCTAACGCTTATATTGTCTTTCTTTGTTTTTTCTTTTCTTTTAATAAAATCTAAAAAAAATAAATTTAGAGATTTTGCACTAATAGTTTTTATAATTTCATTTAGTAATTTCATTTTTTCATTTATTTATTTAAAATTTTTATATTCTTATATTCCATTGCCAGAATTAGTTATGCTTGGAGCTCCAAGGTTGATGGAATTATATCAAATTATTTTTTGGATATTTTTTACTTATTTTTTCTATCAGCTTAAAGTATCTAATGATAAAAAAATATTAATATTAACTGCAATTTTCTATTTATTTTTGGGAATTAAAGGATTGTTAATTTCTTTATTTTTTTTATGTATTATTTTATTTTTAAAAAAAAATACAATTAATATAAATAGTAATTTAGTCCCCTTAATATTTTTTATCTTAATTTCTCCTTCGATAATTTACTTGGCTTTCCAGCGATATGAAAATAATTTTAATTATTATTCCTTTAAAGTTATAAATAAATGGACATTGGGTTATGATAAATTAAGTAAAGAAAAAATTGATTTAGCTATAAAACTTCAAAATTGTAAAGATTTTATTTTTATACCAACAATAGAGTATAAAAATTCTAAATTAGGTACCGATTTTTTCACTCAGTCAATTGCTGGTAAATCAGGATTTTCTGCCCATCCAGTTTTAAACAATTTAAATATAGAATATTTAAAAGAAGTTGAATATAGAAAAAGTTTGTTAGATAAAATTTATTTTGAGTTAAACGAAAAAAATTTAATTGAAGAAAAAAACCTGATGGAATTAAGAAAATATAATGTTATTATGCTAATCAATAAAAAATTTGAAAATAAATTTCCACTTAATTCAAAATTTTATAAAGCGAGCAAATCTGAAAGATTAATAGCGTTAATGGACAGTGAAAAACAATTGGAATTTGAGACAAATTGTTTTAATAAAAATTATTAATAATTGCCCTATTTAAACAAATTATATATATTTTGACTGTTAGTTTACTAACTATAGCGATAAACGAATTACGTAATAACCATCACGGACGTGGGGGCAGTACCCACCACCTCCACCAGATATTTTACATGGGGGTGAATTAGGATCGACGGGTGTCTAAAAGTTTTTCTTTCGTTCGAGATAGTTCCGACGTAACGGGCTAATTATAAATGCTAACGAAAGTTACGCACTTGCTGCTTAATTAACTTAGTTAATTAAGTTACGGGGTTTGGGGCACCTGGCAACAGAACGCCCCTAAGAAAAAATTATGATAGATATGTTATTACATAACTTAAAAACACCTCATAGAATTCCAATTAAATTACTGAATAAGATGATTTTTTTATATAAAAGAAAAATTTATGACAAAAAGGTATTTGAAAACAAACAAGATGTAATTTTTCAAAAATTAGGATTGAATAGAGATAATGGGCTTACTAAACTTGAGACGGTAAAAAAAAAATACCCATTTCTTCGTAGAGAAATGTCTTCAGAACATGAGGTTGCATTTTCCTCTTTATCTCAAAATTTAGAAATTAAGATTTCTAAGATCCTTGAAATAGGAACTTTTGATGGGGCTAATTCTTTCTTATTGTCAGAACTTTTTTCAACTGCCCAAATTGAGACTATTGATTTACCTCATTCTGATGAAAATTTTAAGAATTTCTATAATAGAAAGGAAAATGTTTATAGTTTTGTAAAAAGTAGAAACGATTTAATATCCAAAAATAAAAGTATTAAATTTTTGGAACAAAATTCAATTAATCTTATTAATCAAGATAAAAAATATGACTTAATATGGATTGATGGCGCACATGGATATCCGATAGTTTGTATTGATATAATCAATTGTTTAAAATTAATAAATGACAATGGGCGTATTCTGATTGATGATATTTTTCCAAGTAAAATAAAATCTGATGAAATGTATGACTCCGTGGCAGGATATGAAACTCTAGAGGAACTTAAAAAGGCTGAAATAATTAATTACACTCTTATTTATAAACGACTCGATAGCAAAAATAATTGTGAGACTAAAAATAGAAAATTTGTAGCTATAGTTCAAAAAAAAAGATAAACTCAACAAATGGAGCCAATTATAATAGATAATTTTTTAAATGAACTTGATTTTAAAAGACTATCTAACTTAGATCTAAAAAAAATAAAAAAAAATGAGATTCATGTTTACCATAATCAAATAAATCTAAAGGATGAAGTTATATCTGAGTGTCTTACTGAAAATATAGTAAGAAGTTTACAAAATAATTACCACGAGAAAGCGATTAATATACTTAAAAAATTGTGCCCTGAGAAATTAAGTCTTTATGAATATTCTGAATTTCATATAATTGAAACTGGAGCTGATTATAAATACCCAATTCATGATGATACTCCAAATAAATTATTAAGTGGGGTTGTTTATTTAAAACCAAGTGTAAATTCTGGAACAAGTTTTTATAAAAATAAAAAAGGTGATGGAAAAAAAGAGATAATTTGGAAAAAAAATAGAGCAGTTTTTTTTTCACGAAGAGAAAGGGAAACTTGGCACTCTTATAAGGGCGATGGAAAAAATAATAGGTTAGCTCTAGTCTATAATTTAATGACTAGTGATATTAGAAAAGTTTGTAAATTAGAAAATAAAAATTTTTTTATTACTAAGTTTAGGCATTCTATAAATCCATATTTGTATAGATATTTTAAAAGACTAATTTAAAAAATGTACTTGTCAGCTAAATAAATCAATATTCCAATTGCTACTCCAAGTAATATCCAATAGTAGTTTCCTCTCATTAGGCTACGAATTTTTTTAAATTGGGTTTAAAATAATTGGGTCCTTTCATAACTTTCCCTTTTTGATTATAAATTGGTTTTCCATCGTTACCAAGTTTACTCATGTTTGATTTTTGAACCTCCTCAAAACATTTATCTAAATTTATTCCGAAAGCATGTCCGGCGCCATATGTGACGTATAAAATATCTGTTAAAGCGTCAGCTACCTCTTTTATGTCTTTTTTATCAATAGCCTGCTTAAACTCCTCTAACTCTTCATTTATTAAATCATATCTTAAAGAGGTAATTTTATTGTCAGGAAATTCGGCTTTTTCTTTAACTTCCTGGCCAAAAATTTTCATAAATTTTCTCACTCTTTCAAAATTACTCATTGCTTACCCTTTGTATTTATAATTGTTTAATTAAAGTGTATTATAACAAAGAATCAGTAATGAAATACAGAATAGAATTCGACAGTATTGGAAAAATAAAAGTTCCTGGTGATAAGTATTGGGGGG
>MDTA01058130.1_pt1 | contig 13833 bp, 10 predicted proteins | sample 811151 | NCBI WGS metagenome assembly MDTA01 (sample SAMN05326648, study PRJNA326480) | marine metagenome | isolation source: seawater | place: Indian Ocean: South | collected 2010 | reverse complement strand
GAGCTCAACAACAACCTCGTGCAAGCGGAACGAGCGTATGGCGAATCGTTCAGGCGGAATCCTGAAAATGCGGCGACCTTCCAGAAGTACGTGATGCTCATGCTTCGCCCGGAAGGTGACTCCGGCCGTGCACTCGCGGTCCTGCGGGAATCGGCAGGTACGTTCGAAGACGACGATTTGATTCAAGATCTCTGGTTGGAGGTCGAGGCTCGCTACGGCGATCCATCAGTGACCTATACCCAACGCAAGAAGGTCTGGGATGAGAATCCAGAAAACCGAAACAACGCATTGCGTTTGGCGGCATTCCTGGCTTCCGCCGAACCTTCTCAGGAACTGATCCTGACTGATGATGGCAAACGGGCCATCAACTCCCGCCAATGGCTTGGTCTTGCGGCATCCAGGCAGACTGAGCTTCTGGCCAAGCTCCAGTCGCGATGGGATTCGATGATGGATGAGATTCTTGTTCAGATCGAAGACCAGGAAGATGCGGACTTTGCCCAGGCGATTCTGCATGCTCGTGTCTATGTCGATCGTGAGCAGGTTGATCGGGCTGTCGACACACTTCGGCGGTTCCTTCGAACACAAGCCGATGAAGCGAATTTGTCCTATCAAACGATTGCTGCAGCCCAGTTCCTCATTGATTCGGAGCGGACCATCGAGGCAGTCCAACTTCTGAAGGAAGCCGTTGATTCCCAGACTGCGGCAATGGAAGTGGATGAGGCGTTGGGTTCGATCTACTACGGGCGAGCCAACTACAACGATGCGATCAAACATTTCAAACTGGCCTTGGAAGCACCTGAGCCCAAGCTTGGAACTCGTTACAGAATGATTGAGTCCCTTCTGCGGACTCAGCAATTCGAGGAAGGTCGCAAGGCGCTCGATCTTCTGAGGCAGGCCGGCGGCAGTCCCTATGAAGTGGCCATGCTCGATGCCTTCTTGTGCGACCGCGAGAGCGTTCTGGCAGGTGCGGAGGGCAATGCTGATCTGCAGCTGGCTTCCATTGCGAAGTACCGCGAACAACTTCAGGCGGCCATGTCCATCAATCCTGACAATTCCCGGCCGTATGAACTGCTTGTCGAGAGTCTTCTGTCCGAGTACCTCCGAACGGGTCAGGCCACGCTCCTTGATCAGGCGAATCGAGTGATCAGCACGGCGAGCCCGGTCGTCAGAAGAAGTGAACCGCTGATGCTCAGTCAGGCCGACATTCTCGAAGCCGAAGGCAAGTCGCGTCAGGCCGTTCTGTCCATGGAGGAATTCGTACGGGCCAATCCTGTTGCCCGAGACGTTCGTGAACGACTCATCGTCCTCCATGACGAGATGGGCAATTCAGACAAGGCGATCGATGCCATTCGTGCAGCCATCTTCCTGTATCCGCAAGATCCCGAGTGGCATACGCTGCTGGGTGAGTTTCAGGAAAAGAACGGCGACATCGAATCCGCGACATCCGCCTATATCGATGCCTTCAATCTTCAGCCTACAAGGCGGTTGCTGAGTCGTCTGAATGACACGACTCGTTCTGCTGAAAAGTGGGACCATGAGGCTGTTCTTGCCATGGCACAGAAGCATCAGCGGCTGCTTGAAACCAGCCCACTGCTCCAGTCAATCCATGCCAAGGCACTGGCACGTGTACGAGCCAATTCCCAGGCTCGAAACAGAATCCGGGAAGCGAGAGAGAACTACCTCCGGGCCATCGCGGAGGAATCCTTGCCATCCTCCATTTTCCCCGTCTGGTACGAGGATCTCCAGGTTGTCTTTGCAGAAGACGATCCAATGGCAGGAGAGGCGTTTGCTCTGGATCTGATTGAAGGTGAGCCCACTCTGGATGACTACTCGGGATTGGCCATGTACTGGTCAAGATGGAATTCGTCTGATGCCTGGGACAGAGCCATTGAAAGACAAAAGGAAGGTGTGCAGCTTGCCGAAGCCATCGAGTCCGATCGACTGGTCGAGATGCTGTCCCGTCAAGGTGCTATCGAATTGTCCGCCTCCAGGAATGCAGATGCGGCAGAGACTTTCAAGCGAATCGTGAATCTGACTCCAGACGACACGATGGCGCTCAACAACTATGCGTATCTCTTGTCGACCTTGGCCGGTAAACCGTCCGAGGCGCTTCCGTATGCACAGACAGCCATTCGGCTTGCTCCGGAGAACCCGGCCATCATCGATACGATGGCGACCATCCAGTCACAGTTGGGCAACCATGATGCGGCCTTGACAGGCCGTCTGAAGCAGCTGGAGTATCAGCCCAAGGATCCTGAGCTGATGGGCAAGATCGCCATGCTCTACCTTGATCACACCGATACACCTCAGCAGGCCATGAAGTTTGCCGAACAGGCGTCCAAGCTCAGGCCTCGCGATGCCGTCCTTCTGGATGTGGAAGGCTGGGCAGCCTTCAAGAACGGTCGAGAGGCCAAAGGAGAGGATCTGATCCTGCAGTCAATCCGCCGTCAGCCTACCGCGAGGGCCCATTTGCATCTTGCGGAGATCTACTTGGCCCAGAACCGCGTAGAAAAGGCAAGGGAGCAGCTGCGTCTGGCGGTCGAAATTGCCGATGATGAAGGCATCAAGGCCCAGGCTGAGCAGTTGCAAAGCCGTATAGATGGCGGTAAATGACTGTTTAAGAAGGATTTAGGCCTTCTTCTTCCACCCGGGAGGCTCTGAAAAGACGATGTCCAAGCCTGCGAACATGAATACCGGAAAGCCTCGGCAGCCGTCTCCTCGCCCTCGCTCAGCGCCTCAGCCAGCAGCTCGGGTCACGGTGGATCCCATCCGTGTACTGCGACAGCACGTCCTCGGGATTCTCGTGTCCTTTATTACGGGCTCGGTCGTCGGGGTGGCGGCCTATTTCGGCCTGCTCTTCTACTACCCGCTCTACTCTTCCGAAATTCTCTTCGAAGTGCGTCCAGGCCTGGATGATGCCACCCAGATCGGGACGAATGAGAAAATGGGTGGGGATGACGCAGAGCGGATGGTCAAGACCCAGACCAAGTTCATGCTGGCTCGTGACGTGCTTGCGTCTGCTTTGCTGGACCCTTCAGTACGAACAACCGTATGGATGCAGTCCCAATTCATCGATCCTCAGTCAGGCCAGCCGATGATCGAGCTGGCTACGGATGATCTGCTCGACACCCTGAAGACCCCGATCTACAGAGATACGAATCTCTTCAGCCTGAATTGGGCCGCAAAGATTCCCAGTGATGTGCCGAAGGTTCTTGATGCCATCGCACGATCCTACAACACGAAACTGAAGAGACTGGACGATCAGCAGTTCACCGACAACGAGTCGCTCTTTGAGGATCAGCTCCGTCGTACGCGTCATGCGCTTCAGGATCTGAGAGATGAAATTCAGGGTTTCATTGTCTCCAAGGGCATCACAACCCTGGATGATCCGCGTTTTTCCCAGACTGCCAGTGAGGTTGAAAACCTCACTTCGTCATTGACTGCTGCGCTGAATGATCTGACAAGTGCCGAGTCGCAATACATGCAGACTGCTGCCAAGCTCGAGGGCACCATCGAGCCGACCTCGGAAGACATCGTCGAGGCTGAGATGGATCCTTCCATTCAATCCCAGATCTCGATTTTGGAATCGCTGCGAGCGGAAGAACGAGCGCTTCGTGAGCGTTTTCACGCGACGGCGAACCCCATCCGTCAGATCGAGGCAAGTATCAGCGGTACGGATCAGCAGATCGAGGCCAAGACGAAGGAGCTGCTGAAGAGGAACCTCAATGCTCGGCTTCGCAAGTGGTCTTCAGAAGTCACTCGGTTGAAGAGTCTGATCGAGCGAATCGAGACGGATCTGGTTGAGAAGGATGAGCGAATGCGGAATCTCGCATCCGACGCTTCTCTGTTCGAGTCCTACACGTCCCAGCGGAAGCTGCTTGAGCGTCAGCGTGACGAGCATCTTCAGTTGATGAACAGTGTCAATCTGATGAAGCTCAGGGCGGATGCTTCACGTGTCCGTCAGGTTGGTACGGCTGAGATGCCTCGTGGTGTGTCGTTTCCAAAGCCTGAAGTCATCGTTCCACTGTGTACGGTTCTCTTCACAGGCTTGTATCTCGTCTTCATCTTCCTGAGAGCCTTCACGGACCAGAGAATTCACATGCCGAGGGATCTGCTCGTGATTCCAGGGTCGCGCCTGCTGGGCGTGATTCCGGATACCGATGAGGATCCAACGACACCCGAGTCGGCCGAGCTCATTCAGAAGCAGCATCCTGACAGTGTTCTTGCCGAAACCTACAGGCAGACATGGAACGCCTTGTGGCGAAACATGTCCCGGCAGGGTCATGTCACACTCATGCTGGCCAGTGGAATGCCTGGGTCGGGTACATCGACCATTCTCTCGAACCTGGCACTCTCCGCTTCGGCCAGTGGTAAAAAGGTTCTGCTGATTGATGCCAATTTCAGGCGTCCAAGGCTTGGATCAATCTTCGGTATCGATGAAGAATCCGCCATGGGCTTGGGTGACGTACTGGGTGGTTCCACTGAGTACGACACCGCCATACAGTCCGTGGATGGAGTCGACATCATGCCTGCCGGTATTCCGGCCAGTCGAATCTACGAGCGTTTCAATGATCCATCCCTGTCATCGTTGCTGGCAGATCTTCGCAACAAGTACGACTGTGTCCTTCTGGATACGGCGCCGGCTGTCGCGGCAGGCGATGCGTTGATTCTGTCCAGTCGCGTCGAAGCCGTTGCGCTTGTGGTTCGTGCAGGACAGGAGCAGCGAGGTCTCATTGCACGAATGGTGGGTCAATTCAGTGATACCAGCGCGGACATGCTGGGTGTGATTCTGAATCGTCCACGACAGACTGCAGGCGGGTACTTCAAGAAGAATTATCGTCTGATGGCGAAGTACACCGAGATCAAGGACTAGCGACGGCAGAGCCGGGAACTGGAACCATGGCCAGATCGGATCGATCTCGCAATATCCTTGTGACTGGTGGAGCGGGATTCATCGGTTCGCATCTTGTTGAGAAACTCGTTTCCCAAGGTGCGCACATCACCGTGGTAGACGATCTCTCGACAGGTCGACGAAGCAACCTGGATGCGATTGATCCGTCCGACATCGATTTCATCGAAGGTGAGCTTTCGCTCGTGCTTCCTGAACTGCAGGCAGATCGATTTTCCGAGATCTACCACCTTGCGGCTGCCGTGGGAGTGAGATTGGTCGTGGATCAGCCCGTTCGCGTCATCGAAACGAATGTGCTTGAAACGCTCGGGCTGCTGCGTTTCGCATCAAGTGCCAACGTGCCGACGGTCCTCGCCTCCACTTCCGAAGTCTATGGCAAATCACTTCAAGTTCCATTTTCAGAGAACGATGATCTGGTTCTTGGGCCGACGACGGAACCACGTTGGGCCTATGCCTGCTCCAAGGCCATCGACGAGTTTCTTGGACTGGCGTGGTATCGGGATCAGGGATTGCCGGTCGTGATTTCACGCTTCTTCAATACGGTGGGTCCTCGGCAAATCGGTGTCTGGGGAATGGTGCTGCCACGATTCGTCGAAGCGGCCATGGCCGGTGAGCCACTGCTGGTCTACGGGACAGGAGAGCAGACAAGATGCTTCTGCGATGTACGCGATGTGGTTGAAGTGCTGCCCAGACTGCTGCATCAGCCGGATGCCATTGGCAATGTGCTCAATGTAGGCCGGGATATCCCGATCTCGATCATGCAGCTGGCACACATGGTCATCGAAGTACTTGGCAGTACATCCCCAATCGAGATCATCTCGTATGAAGCCGCCTATGGCCGGCAGATCGAAGACATGATCCAGCGACGACCGGATGTTTCAAAAATCCAGTCGCTGTTCGATTTCAAACCCCTGATACCACTTGAACAGACGATCAGGGATCTCGCTTCGGAACGAGGTTCCTCTTCTGACAATGGAGCGTTGTCGTGACCGGAGGGGCTTCAGAATCTGTCACTGAAGCGATCATCGGCGAAGTCACGCCCTGGCTGCTTGTCGTTGATTATCTCCCCGTCTTTGTCTGTTCATTTCTTGCAGTTCTTCTGCTCACGCCTTTGTTCCGATCGATTGCGATTGCGGCAGATGTGGTGGACAGGCCGGATTCGGATCGCAAGGTTCACAAGAATTCAACGCCATATCTTGGCGGACTGGCTGTCTTCTCGGGCATTCTTCTTGGCGTGGCGGTCAGCTACGTCCTGGTCGCGGGGGAGGCCGCTGAATACCGGCCGTTGCCCCTGTCGATCGTCGGTGGAATGTTGGCAATCGTGTTCACGGGATTGGCTGATGACGTCTGGGGCTGGGATCCAAGACTCAAGATTGCAGGCCAACTCGTTGCCGCGGCGCTGTTGGCACTCAACGACATCGGCACACAGGTCGCTGGAGGTCTCCTGGGTTATTTCTTCGGAACCTCGATTGTCGAATTCACCATTCCGATGCCATTTGGCTACATCCCTGTCAATGTCACTGAATGGTTGGGCACGGCCATCATTGCGATCTTTGTCCTTGGTGGCTGCAATGCCTCCAATCTGATCGATGGGCTCGATGGTCTGCTCAGTGGAACGATGGCCATCATCGCGCTGGGCCTGCTTTGTCTGTCTCTCATGATGGCATCCAGCTTGACCGTGGCGGATGTCGAGGTCATCTCCAGATACATCCCGGAGAACATTGCCCAGAATGAAGGTGTAACGCTGTCAGGGGCCAGAATCGTTTTGTGCATGGCGTTGATGGGTTCAGTACTCGGTTTTCTTCCCCACAACTTCAATCCAGCGAAGATCTTTCTTGGAGACTGCGGGTCCCTTCTGCTGGGATACTGCAGTGTGGTGATCATCCTGATGCTTGGAGAGCAGGGTGAGACACATCTGGTGCTTGCAGGACTTCTGATCTTTGGTATTCCGATCGTCGATACCATTCTGGCCATCCTCAGACGAAAGGTTCAGGGCTTGAGTCTGTCTGCACCGGATGCCAGTCATCTTCATCATGTCCTGAAGGCAAGACTGGGCGGCGTGAAGCGTGCCGTTCTGGCGATCTATGGATTGGAGGCATGTCTTGCAGGCCTGGGAGTCCTCCTCGGTGGCCTGGTTCTCTTTGGCGACCTGAGAGTCCTTTGGATCTACGTGGCCTTCATCCTCGTGTATGGAGCGGTCTGCCTGATTGGTCTGAGAATGGGTCTGGTTCAGAAGCGTCGCAGCGCGATCAGTGAGAAGGCTGGTTGATGTCAGAAATTCGAAAAGTCCTGTTCGTATGCATGGGAAACATCTGTCGTAGTCCGATGGGTGAAGCCTTGTTGAAGCATCATGCAGATGATCAGGGCCTCGTGGATCTTCATGTGGACTCTGCAGGTGTTGGTGCGTGGCATGCCGGCGAATCACCGGATCATCGCATGCGTGAGACGGCTCGCCAGTTCGGCATTCATGTCGATGGAGAGGCTCGCAAGATCAGCAAGCAGGATCTTGTGCATTTCGATCTGATTCTCTGCTCCGATGTCGACATTCTCGAGCAGGTCCTGACGCTGGGATCGGATCGTTCTCGTACGAAGTTGATGCTCGACTACCATCCCGAGATGAACGGGCAGGATGTTCCCGATCCGTACTATGGCGGTCCAGACGGATTCACGGCAGTGTTCGAGATGCTGGATACGGCATGTCGAACGCTCGCAGGACGGATTCACTCGGGTAACCGGCATTGATGCAGCCAGATCAACTCAAGGAGATGATGCGGCATGTCGGCATTGAACATCGAATGTCACGTTGCGTTTCCTTGTCCGGCGGCAGCATTCATGACGTTCGCAGGATTGATTTCGACGATCACCATTCACTGGTTGTCAAGATAGCCGCGGGCCGACAGGGCGCATGTCAGTTGAAGTCGGAGATGTCGGGTCTTCAGGCGCTGTCATCCAAGGTCACAGAGAGTCTGACTGTCCCGGAAGTGATCGGATTCCATGAATCCGATGAGATGTCGTTGCTGTTCATGGAGTATCTCGACTCCGGCCAGCACGATGAAGATGGTTGGAAGGCTTTTGGAAAATCGCTTGCTGGTTTTCATGAATCGATTGATGCAGATCGCTATGGATTCGAGCACGACAACTTCATCGGATCAACGCCCCAGAAGAACGATTGGAATGATGACTGGGTGGACTTCAACAGAGTCTGTCGACTTGGACCGCAGGTCGAGTTGGCCAGTTCCGCAGGACATCTGTCAGCCACTCATCGATCTCTCTTCGAGCGGCTGATCAAGCGCCTTGGTGACTGGCTTCCGAAGAGTCCGAAGCCTTCACTGCTTCACGGAGATCTCTGGTCTGGAAACGTGTTGATGTTGGAGGGCAACCGGACGGCGATCATCGACCCGGCCTGTTCGATCGGTGATGCCTGGGCGGACATCGCCATGATGCAGCTCTTCGGAGGTATTCCGAATTGCTGCATGGAGGCCTACGCGACTGCGCGAACCGATGATTCGAGCTTCCCGTCGGATCGGGTAGCGATCTACCAGCTCTACCATGTCCTCAATCATGTCAATCTGTTCGGCCGATCTTATCTCGCACAAGCGGTCGCGATCGCCGAGTCTGTTCTGAGTCGTTGATCAGCCATGTGTTCTGGCGAATTCACCCATGAACTCCGCCAACTGGCGGCACCCGGACTCGGGGAACGCGTTGTAGATCGAGGCCCGCAGTCCACCGACGCTTCGATGCCCCTTCAGATTCTCCATGTCATGATCGGAGGCCTGCTTGATGAAGGCGGCTTCCAGTTCTTCGCTGGGGCAGCGGAAGGTGATGTTCATGCGTGATCGATCTTCAACGGCTGCATGTCCGGTGTAGAAGCCGCCTGAGTCATCAATGGCGTTGTAGATGCAGGTCGCTTTCCGTTCATTCATTGCTTCGATGCCCTGCAGGCCGCCATTCGTTCGGATCCAGTCAAAGACCTTGCCAAGGAAGTAGATGGCGAACACCGGTGGCGTGTTGTATCGCGAACCCTTGTCAGCATGAATGTCATATCGAAGCATGCTGGGAAGATCGGTCGAAGCCTGCTCGAGAAGATTCCGACGGATGGCGACCAGTGTGACTCCGGCGGGCCCCAGATTCTTCTGGGCGCCGGCATAGACCATGTCATGTGACTCCCAGTGAATGGGCCGGGAGTACATCTCGCTGCTCATGTCCGAAATCAGTGGCGTCGGTGATGATGGAGTCCTTTTCCATCGCGTTCCATAGATCGTGTTGTTCGAGCAGTAGTAGCTGTAGGTAGCGGCATCATTCCATGCAAGGGAATCGAGGCTCGGAAGGCTGGCGTAATTGTCCTCTTTGCCGTCCCAGATCACGTTGGCCTGACCGAACCGTTGCGCTTCCTGGATCGCCTTCTTGGTCCACGACCCTGTGTTGATGTAATCAGCCTGGCGATCCGCATTCAGGAACGCCATGGGAATCATGGAAAACTGAAGTGATGCACCACCTTGCAGATAGAGGATTTCGAAATCGTCGGGGATGTTGCCGACTTCACGACAGAGTGCATCCGTTTCGTCAAAGACCTCGGTGATGGCTTTGCCGCGATGACTGTGTTCCAGCAGTCCAATGCCTGTCCCGTCCAGATCCCAGATGTCCTGTTGAGCCTGTTCGATCACAGATTCCGGCAGAACGGCGGGGCCGGCTGAGAAATTGAATTTACGGGAGGTCGTCGTTGAAGTCATTGTGATTGTCCGCTGGCTGGAGTGTCCTGGATGGCAGTGCAGTTCACACTGATGACGTGTTCATGATCTCGAATGGAAGTCAGGGCTGCTTCATCAACGGGCCGATCGACCTGGATCTTCGCACAGGCTGCGACCGATTCCGCATAGATGACGTTCTCCATCTCCTCGACGTTGGTGCCATCGCGGCCGATGATCTCGAAGACATGGGCCAGGACTCCTGGCTTGTTCAGATGTCTGACCGAAAGAAGTTGGGAAGCAGAGGTCCTTGTGGCCAGGTTGACGCAGTTGGAAACTTCTCCGCTTTCCTGCCATGTTCGGATGATCCTGACGACCTCCGATGCAATGGCTTCCTGTGCCTGTGCGGTGCTTGCGCCCACATGATGTGTCCCATAGACCCCTTCTTCTTGGACAATATCGTCCGTGAAGGCGGGATCTCCCGAGCCCGGTTCATTGGCGAAGACATCAAGGCCAGCCCGGATATGGTTCTTGTTGATGGCCTGTTTCAGCGCGGTCTGGTCGATGACGCTGCCTCGACTGGTATTGACCAGGATCGCGCCGGGCCGCAGGGCATCACAGAAGCTCTGATCGATGAGATGCTTCGTCTGGTCGTTCGCAGCGATATTGACTGAGATCACGTCGGACATTCTCGCCAGATTGACCAGTTCCTCGCAGCAGCCGATACCCAGTTGATCAGCCGTCTCCTGGGTCAGGCTTCTTGACCAGGCGACAACCTTCATTCCAAAGGCCTGGCCTCTTCTGGCGACCGCGAGGCCGATGCGGCCCATGCCGACGATGCCCAGTGTTCTTCCATAGAGACCGGCTGCCTTGGAGTATTCCTTCTTGTTCCAGACGCCATCACGAAGGTCGCGTGTCTGATCCGGAATACGACGGTCACAGGAAAGAATGAGGCCCCAGACCAGTTCTGCAACTGCAAGGGCATTCATCCCAGGGCAGTTTGCAACTGAGATTCCCTGAGAGGATGCCATCTTGATATCGATGTTGTCGTAGCCAGCTCCGGCTCTCACGATCAGACTCAGCTTGCGGCCGACAGTGATCGTGGCCTCCTTCACCTTGGTCGATCGAACGATGAGAACCTCAGGATCATGCGATTGCACCGCTGCAGTCAGCGCGTCGTCCTTCAGGCTGGGGTCGACATGGACCGTACATCCGAGCTGCTCGAGTGCAGCGATGCCGGAAGCCTCGAAAGCATCAGCAATCAGAACGACTGGACCTTGTGGAGCATGACTGCTGGACATCTCGGAATCCTGCTTTGTACTTGTGAACGATGAGCCCATCGTTTTCCCCTCTTCTGATATGTCTACTGGGACAGGACCTGGCCTGATGACTTGGTTGAGTCTAGAGCGTGAACGAACAGTCCGCTTCTGAGCTTGGGTTCGAACCATGTGGATTTGGGCGGCATGCAGAGGCCCGCATCCGCCACGTTCAGAAGCTGTTCGATGGTGGTCGCCTTCAGAGAGAAGGCGATGGCGTTTCCATGGGCATCTGCTCGATCGGCCAGTTCTCCCGTGCCTCGAATGCCTCCAACGAACTCGATGTTCGGGTCGGTGCGTTCGTCAACGATCCCCAGCAGCGGTTCCAGGATCCGGTCATGCAGAAGCGAGACATCGAGTGAGCTGATGGGATCGTCCCAATCGATGGAATCGTGATCGAGATCCAGCCGCATCCATCGGCTGTTCAGATAGATTCCGAAGCTGCCAGCACGCTCCATCTCGGGATCGGCATCCATGTGAAGAGATCCCAGTGTCCGCAGTTGGTCGATGGCATCATCTCCGGCAAGCGAGCCCAGAGTCTTGACCACTCGGTTGTAGGGAAGAATGGTGAGTTGGCTTGCTGGGAAGAGGACGCTGAGGAACCAGTCCGACTCCATGCCTCCCTCGATCGAGTCCCGTGACTGTTCTGCTGCAATGTCCCGGGCAGCACGTGAAGCCGAAGCGCTTCGATGGTGTCCATCCGCAACATAGACGTGGGGGACTTCTTCGAAGATCTTGGCATAGGGATCCGTATTGTCAATCGCCCATGCGGTGTGTGTGACGCCATCCGAGGATCGGAAGTGGAAGAGCGGTCTTGTGGACGAGTCCACCGATACCAAGTGATCCATTCGATCGTGATCACGGTAGGTCAGGAAAACCGGTCCGGTGTTCGCATCCACGGCTCGCACATGCCGGGTTCGATCATCTTCCTTGTCGGGTCTTGTTCGTTCATGCTTGCGGATGACGTCATCCACGTAGTCCTGAACTCGACAACAGCAGACAAGGCCGATCTGGCTTCTGCCTTCCATGGCCTGCCTGTAGAGGAACATGCGAGGCGCGTCATCCCGGACCAACGTTCCGTCATCCAACAATCTTTTGAAATTGGCCGTGGCCTTCTCATACACGGCATCCGAATGAGGATCCGTTCCAGCGGGCAGATCGATTTCCGGCCGGATCACGTGCAGGAAGCTGTTGAGCCCATCGCGTGCCATGTCTCTGGCCTCTTCCGTATTCATGACGTCGTACGGTGGGGAGGAGATGGCCGCAGCCCGGTTGAAGGGAGGATGGATGGCCTCGAAGGCCTTGATTCTCAGCATGTCGTGTCGCTCCCGGTCCCTCCTTCGGTATGGAGGGCTGATGCGTGGATTCTAGCAAGCCAGAGGTTCAAACGGGCCTGCTCAGGCAGGGGGTCGGCGGCTGGAAGATGTTCGCTCTGTGAGGGTTATGCCGGTCCGTGCAGTTGGGATACCCCTGGTCTGCGGGGGGATTCCCGGTATTTGCGAGAGAGGCTGAGGGGCCCATGGGTTGTTGACGATAGCGACCGCGGAACGAGTTGCCACGGCCTGCCTCAGGCTGATCGTTTCCCTCGGACGAGCCCCTAGTCATCCCCGTAATGGAGTCACATTGAAATGAACATTCGAAATCGAACACGTAAGGCATTCACACTCATTGAAATCCTCATTGTCGTCGTGATTCTCGGAATCCTGGCGGCTGTGGTGATTCCACAGTTCACGAACGCTGCCGACGATGCCAACGCAGCGAGTGTGAGGACCCAGCTGCAGACCCTTCGCAGTCAGATCGAGCTTTATCGAGCCGAGAATGGCGCGGATCCCGATCTTGCAACGACAGGATGGGCTGACATGGTCTCCGGTGGTTACCTTCCCGGACCTCCCAAGAACCCTCTGACAGGTACCAACAACTTCGGTACCGGTGCCGGTGATGGATGGCGTTGGGCTGCCCTTCAGGTGGACAATAATGATCAGTGGGCTGCTGGCGGTACCAACAATGTCCTGGTTGCGAACAACCCTGACGGCACCATGTACCACGACTACGACACCAATTGACGGACAATGTGACCGGCTTCGGGTCAGGCGCTATGGATTGAACGGCTCCCGAATCGGCTAAATCTTGCGAGCGGCGGTGAAGGACTCACCGTCGCTCGCTTCATTATCGGCCCCCATCAAGTGTCGCTGGCGGTTCTCGGACCTGATTCAGGAAGATCACGGGGAACATGCGGATCTGCCTGAGGTCGGCGATCGATCCGGCCGATGGTTTCTCGTGCGGGATGTTCCCGTTGATGCAAGTTCTGTCCCCTGCGGAGTCAACCAATGCGTAAGGACACCTACCTCAACGTCGTCTTGACCGTGATTGCCGTGCTTCTGACCGTCGATGTCTGGACGCGGATCTCGGAGCATCCTCTGCCGGTCGACCAGGCCGTGGCACAGAGTCGAAGTCAGCCCAATCGCATGGCGCCGCGAAAGACCATTTCGCAGAAGGGTGTTTCGGCCATCGGAACCGAAGCGATCGGTCAGCGTGCAGAAATGATTGAGGTGCTCACTGGAATTCGTGAGCAGCTTGGAGCCCTTCGTGGATTGTTGGAAGGTGGGGGAATCAAAGTCCAGGTATCGGAGAAGGCCGAGAGCAGCCGGGGTCGGGCGACTGGCCGACGGTGATCAGCATGACGCGAGCTACCCGAACAAGACGAAACGCATACACGCTCATCGAGCTGTTGATGGTCGTTGCGCTGCTGGGTATTGCGGCGGGGATTCTCGCGCCGCAGCTGATCGGCATGGGTCGGCTCGAGACGTCCTCGGCGGTTCGTCGTCTGGTTGCGGACATCACATTTGCGCAATCCGAGGCCCTGGCTGCCCAGTCGTACAGAAGAATTCACTTCTACGACGATGGCTCCGGCTATTGCCTCGTG
>MDTA01134018.1_pt1 | contig 13834 bp, 12 predicted proteins | sample 811151 | NCBI WGS metagenome assembly MDTA01 (sample SAMN05326648, study PRJNA326480) | marine metagenome | isolation source: seawater | place: Indian Ocean: South | collected 2010 | reverse complement strand
CTGTAATATGCAATATTAATAACAAAAATTCACTTTTTCACCTCAGAGATATGAAAGATATCGTTTATTATAAAAGTAAAAAAGATTTTAAAAATAAAATTTTTACTTTCATTAATAATGAAAAATTATATATAAAATTAAAAAAAAACTCCCTTTTTTCACAAAGAAAATTTTATGATATGAATAAAAATTTAAAGTTACATATGAATGAAATATTAAAAATAAAGATAAAAAAAAATGAAAAATAAAATAATTTTGATTTCAATTTTTGTAATAATATTAGTATTCGTATTTAAAAATTCATTTAGTATTTTATTAAAAGATAATTTATCGCAAAAAAATAAAGATTTTATAGTAAACAATTTTCTTATATTTAAAAAAATTGAAAGATTAGAGCGAGAATTATCTAATAAAAATAAACAAATAGAAATTAACCAAACAATTATAGAAGACCAAAAAGTAAAAATAAAAAAAACAAAAAAAACAAACGATCAAATAATAAAATTAAAGGGTGGTTTTAATTTTTACAATTTTAGTCAAGAAAAGATAAATTTAGACAACAGAAAATATAAATTAAAAACAATTCGAACAAGTAATATCAAAGTGGCAAAACATTCTGAAGCTTCTTCAACTTTTTATATTGAACCAAATGGTGAATTTTTATATTTGGTATCTGCAGATGGAAAATTTTATTTTTCAAATAAAAATGAATTATTCGAAAATAAAAATGAAATTTTTTTCAAATCAATTAAAACTAATTTTCACAATAACATTGTGAATTACGATAAAATTTTTGAATCTGATAATCAGAAGGGAATCAAAGATCTTCACATAAGTAAAGAGACATTGTTTGTTTCTTACATTAACCAAGTTAAAGAAAATTGCTACTCTTTAGAAGTTGCGAAAGCTAATTTAGATTTAAATGAACTAAATTTTGAAAAATTATATATTACTAATTTTTGTAAAAGTAGACCTGACCAGTCTGGAGGAAGAATTCAAAGATTTGATGATAACAATATTATCTTAAGTATTGGTGAATTTGGATTTGATACAAAGGATTTAAATTTAGTAGATATAGATGCAGGAAAAATAATAATTATTAATACTTCAAATGGTAAAGATTATAGTGTTGTTGGAATGGGTTTAAGAAATCCTCAAGGATTAAATTATTTGCCTGATAAGTTTCAAAATGAAATCTTTATTACCAGCCATGGACCTTATGGAGGAGATGAAATAAACGTAGTTGATTTGAAAAAAACTGTTAAAGAAAATAATTTTGGTTGGCCAAATGTATCCTATGGAGAACATTATAACTGTCAAATTATGACAGAGAGATGTAAGAAACTTTATTTGCAAAAGCCACTTAAAAAAGGACATTCAAAATATGGGTTTAAAGAGCCAGCTTTATATTTTGTTCCATCTATAGCGATTTCTCAAATCAGACATTTTTATGATAATAAATTTTTATTAGCTTCTATGGGAAATAATGTAGATGAAGGGGATATGTCAATTCACTTATTAGAATATAATAAAAATAAATTTTTTAAAATTAATAAATTAATTTTAAATGAGAGAATAAGAGATATTGTTGTTTGGAATAAATCCCTTTTAGCTGTTGGAGAAACTTTAGGTTCGATTTATATTCTTTCACCTGAAGAATAGATATATGAAAAAAAAAAGAAAAATTTGTATTGTTGTAAATAGTCGAGCAAATTACGCACGAATAAAGTCAGTTTTATATCATGCTAAAAAAAGTAAAAAAATAGAATTACAGATAGTTATTGGTGCCTCAGCTCTTTTAGACAGATATGGTGATTTAAATAGAATATTAAGAAAAGATGGTTTCAAAGTAAGTCAGATCTCTTATACCATTGTAGAAGGTTCAGAAACAAGCACAATGGCAAAATCAGTTGGACTTGGTATCATTGAATTAACGAATGTTTTCAAAAATTTGAAACCCGATATAGTATTGACTATAGCTGATAGATTTGAAAATTTAGCAGTGGCAATTGCATCTAGTTATTTAAATATATGTTTGGCTCATACCCAAGGAGGTGAAACCACTGGCTCTATTGATGAGTCTGTTAGACATGCAATTACAAAATTAGCTCACATTCATTTTCCTGCAACACAAAGGTCAAAAAATTATTTAATTAAAATGGGGGAAAATCCTAAAAAAATTTTTAATGTAGGTTGTCCATCAATGGACATTATTAATTTTAAACAATTAAGTAAAAAAAATTTAAATATTAATAAATATGGAGTTGGGTACAATATAAAGAATGATGAACCTTACATAGTTGTTTTGTTTCATCCTAATACCACTGAAGTTTTGAACACAAAAGAGCAGATAAATGTATTAATCAGAAGTATATCTGAATTTAGTAAAGAAAATAATTCACAAGTTTTATGGTTTTGGCCTAATATTGATGCAGGATCAGATAAAATTTCATCTCAATTAAGAAAATTTAGAGAAACTAATTTAGATCAAAAAATTAGATTTATAGTTAATTTAGAACCAGAAGAATACCTTAAATTAATTTATAATAGCAAAGTTATAGTAGGAAATTCCTCATCTGGAATTAGAGAAGCATCATTTATGGGAATACCATCTGTTAATATAGGTACAAGACAAATAAATAGAGAAAAATATATAAATGTAAGAGATTGTGACTTTAATATAAAAGCTTTAAAAAAAGAAATTTTATTACAATTTAAAAAAAAGAAATATAAGAAATCTAGACTTTATGGCACTGGCAATGCAGGTAAAAAAATTATTGATATTTTAACTAAGGTCGATCTGTCTATTAAAAAAGAGCTTAACTATTTAAAAAATCGTTAATTACTGTATTAATAGGCTTCAGGTACATATATTTGTTATTTTTAATAAAATTATAAACTAATTCTATTTTTTCATTTGCTAATTTCTTATCTTTTAAGAGAATATCTAATTCTTTTTTAATTACGTTTGGATTAAAACGAGATGCACCAGCAGCATTTCTTCTGAATTTTTTATTTTTTTTCTTTTCATAGTTTTTAATTAACCAATCATTTGTATTGAAAATAAAATAGTTTGTGAAAAAAAATTCTGCTAATTCATTAACATTTTTTTTAAAGGTAAATAAATAATTTTCTAAATTATTGAGCATGTGATTATATTCTTTTATATTTTTAGCTTGATATGCAAATTTATATTGTCCAACTTTACTATTATTTGAAGCTAAAATTACAGGAACTGAAAAGTAGGGGTATTCAAATCCAACAGTTCCTTTGCATGAAAAGACAACATCAATTTTATTTTTTATAATTTGAAAATGATTTACGTCTTTATTTAAAAAATAAAAATTTTTTTTATTTTTAAAAATTTTGTATAATTCTTCATTATTTCCTTTATATGCATCTGGATGTGCTTTGATATACCAATCATATTTTTTTGCAACTTTGTGGTCCCTTAAATAAACCAACCATTCATAAAAATCTAAAAATGTCATTCCACCTCTTGAATTTGGTGCATCATAGAGGTCGTGTACTGCAATCAAAATTTTAATCTTTTTATTTTTATGGAATATTTTTTTTATTTTTTTTGATGAGAAAGGGTTATTTTCTGTAATAGGTGTATCAAATAATCCCCTAACTTTTAGATTATCATTAAATCTCTCACTTAATAGTTTTTTACTTTTTTTTAATATTTTCTTTTTTTTGGAGGCTGAAATTTTGTTAAATTGTTTTTTAAAATCTAAATATTCTAATCCATTATAAAATCTTTTTTTTGAAAATTTATTTAAATATGTTGATGTTATAGAATAAACTTTTACATTATTGAAAATTCCCACTCTTAAAGGCATTCCAATCAAATAATTTGCGTGTGATAAAAAAATATATTTTACTTTATTTTTTTTTAAATAATTTTGCCAAAAAACAAAAGATAAACAACATTTAAAAAAATAATATTTAAATGAAAGCGTTTTAAAGTCTATTGTTGGTTTTTTAAAAAATCTTATATATCCATCATATATTAAATCTCCAACATATATTTTTTGAATTTTTAAATTATATAAATCTCTTTTTTTTTTTAATTTAGAATAATTTTCTTTATAAATTTTAAATGAATATTTTAAGTTTTTTAAATCCTTCAAATAATAGTCAATACTTTCCATATTCATACTATTGTAATTAAATTTAATAATAGGGTTGTAAAATGAATTTATATTCATATTAAAGCATTTTAATTTAATTTTTTCTTTCTTAATTATTGCCTTTGCAGTAATTGCATTAGCTAAAATACTATCTTTAACTGAATAAGTTTCAAAAAGTGCAAGTTTCTCTTTTTGATATTTAGGCTCAGATAAAAAAAATTTTTTAATATTTTTTGAATCCGTATTAAAAAAAAAAGTAAGAAAGGAAAAAAAATAATTTATAATAATTTGAATTAAGTAAATTGTTTCAATTAAAAGTTTGTAAATAAACATATTGTATGTAAGAATTAAAAATCGTTGAATTTATATGAAAATATTAGGAATTATACCAGCAAGAAAAGGATCTAAGGGGATAAAAAATAAAAATATAAAAAAATTTGATGGTAAACCTTTAATTTATTGGACAATAAAAGTAGCTCTTAAGTCTAAATTAGATAGAGTTATGGTTACGACTGATTCAGACACTATAATTAAATATTCAATAAATTATGGTGCAGATGTACCATTTAAAAGACCATCAAGCATTTCTAAGGATAAGTCTAAAACTATTGATGTTATAAAACATACAATAAATTTTTATAAAAAAAGAAATATTATATTTGATGCTATAATGTTGCTACAGCCAACATGCCCTCTTAGAAATGTAACAGATATAAACAATTCTTTAAAAATATTAAAAAAAAATAAATCATTGTCATCAGTAATATCTGTTCAAGATGTAAATGCATTTCATCCTGCAAGAATGAAGTTTATGGGAAAAAAAAACTTATTAAAGGATCCAATATTTTCTGAAAAATATGAAAATCAACCAAGACAAGAATTACCTAAAATGTATATTAGAAGTGGATTAATATATTTAACTAGGGTTAAAACTATTATGAAGCATAATTCCCTAAAAGGTAAAAAAAGTTTTGGCATAATTACACCGCCATCCAGAGCATTTAATATTGATGATATTTCAGATTTTAAAATTGCAGAATTAGTTAAAAAAAATAAAGTTTATTAAATTTGTAATGAAAAAAGCTATCTTAATACTAGATCATCATGAGTACCCTAAAAAAATCTTAAAAAAACTTGAAAAAAAAATATTAATTCTAAAATATACTCCAAAAAACCAAAATGATTTAAAAGAGTTTATAATTAAAAAGTCAAAAAAATTTTTAATATTTGCTGTTGTTACTAAGTTAGGATTTAGATTTGATAAAAAACTGAGTAGTTTCACTAATAATAAATTAAAATACATACTATCACCTACTACAGGTTTAAATCATATTGACGTTGAAGGATTTAAAAAAAATAGAGTAAAGATAATTCACTTAAAAAATAAAAAATTTTTAGCAAGTATTTCGTCTACAGCAGAACATACTTGGGCATTAATTTTAGCAATAAGCAAAAATTTAAAGTATTACGATGAAACTATCTTTAAAAAAAAAAAATGGGATAGAGGTGATTTAATTAACTTTGAAATTCAGGAAAAAACCTTAGGAATAGTTGGATATGGGCGTCTTGGAAAGATACTTGCCAAGTATGCTAAAGCATTTGGAATGAATATTTTTATTTATGATAGAAAAAAAATAAAGTTACCAAAATATATTAAAAATATTAGTCTTGAGAAAATATTTAGAAAAAGTGATATAATAACAATCAATTTGAGTTATGAAAAAAATAATTTAAAAATAATTAATTCAAAAATCTTAAAAAAATCAAAAAAAAATCTTATATTGATAAATACTTCTAGAGGAGAATTAATCGATCAAGACTGTCTATTTAAAATGTTGAAAGAAAAAAAAATTAAATTTGCAGGTTTAGATGTTTTACAAAATGATAGTACTTGGAATAAAAAAATACCTAAAAAAATTATTAAAAATTTAAATTTGTTAAAATCAAAATTAATAGTTACTCCACATGTTGGTGGATTTTCTGAGCAAGCAGTTATTAAAACAAGAGAACATTTAATAAATAATTTTATTAAAGTTCTTTAATAAAAAATAGTTTTTGGTTATATGTCAAAACTTAATTAAAAGATAATTTTAAATATGAAAAAAATAATCGTTACTACTACAATAAATCCCCCAACAGTTGCATTAAAAAAATTTATAAAATTAAAAGATTGGGATGTTGTTGTTGTAGGAGATAAAAAAACACCACATGAAAAATATAAAAAGTTAAACTGTATATATCTTTCTCCAAGAGATCAGGAAAAGATTTCAAAGAAATTAAGTGATTTAATTGGCTGGAATTGTATACAAAGACGTAATTTCGGGTTTATTTACGCTTTACAGAATAGTTACGAATTAATAGCTACAGTAGATGACGATAACATTCCAAAAAAAAATTGGGGAAAAAAAATTTATGTTGGAAAAAAAGTAAGCATAAATCTTTTTCAAACAAATCAAAAAGTATTTGATCCACTATCAGTAACAAATAATAAAGATTTATGGCACAGAGGTTTTCCCATTGAATTACTAAATAAAAAAAATCAAAAAAAAATAAAAAAAAGAAAAGTAATTAAATGTCTAGTTCAAGCAGATTTGTGGGATGGCGATCCAGATATTGATGCAGTTTGTAGGATAAGTAATTTAAAACCAGTTAGAAAATTTTCAAAAATATATCCATATTCGTCGAATAAATTACTTCCTTTCAATAGTCAAAATACATTTTTGTCTCCGGATGCATTAAAAGATTATATGATGTTTCCACATGTTGGAAGAATGGATGATATCTGGGGAGGATATTATTTACAAAAAAAAATTAGAAAAAATTGTGTTGTATTTTCTAATTCAACAGTAGTTCAAAAAAGAAATGATCATAATTTTGCTGTTGATCTTAAAAATGAAACGATTGGATATCTTAATACTTTAAAGTTTATTTATGACAAATCTAATAAAATTTTGCCAAGTAAAACAAAAAAAGCATTAAAGGTTTATCTTTCAATTACTAATAAAATTTATAAAAAAAATTATTGAGGGTATTTTGAAAAAATTATTGAATAAAATTCAAAGTAAAAAAAGTAATGTTTTAGTAATCGGCCTTGGCTATGTTGGCTTACCTCTATTAAAAACAATAGCAAATAGTGGATTTAAAAGTTTTGGTTTAGATATAAATAAAACCTTGGTTGAAGATTTAAAAATTAAAAACAAAAATGTTTCTTTATATCATAGTTATAAAGATATTGATTTTGATTTTATAGATATAATAATTATTGCTCTACCCACACCTTTGAAGAAAATAAATTTACCAGACTTATCATATATTGAAAAATGTAGAGATCAGATATTTAAATATATTCAAAAACCTAAATTAATAATTCTTGAAAGCACCTCTTATCCAGGAACTACAAGAGAACTGTTTATAAAAAAACTTAAAAAAAATATCTTATTAGGAAAAGATATTTTTATTGGTTATTCACCAGAGAGAGAAGATCCAGGTAACAAAAAATTTAATATTAAATCAATAACAAAAATTGTTTCAGGTAGTACCGAAAATTGTAAAAAGTTAACAAGATGTTTTTATGAAAAAGTATGTGATAAAACTATTGAAGCAAATAGTTTAGAAATCGCGGAAATGACTAAAATATACGAAAATATTTTTAGATCAGTAAACATAGGGCTTTCAAATGAGACTAATGAGATTTGTAACAAGCTTGGTATAAATTTTAACGAGGTATTGAAACTTGCTAACACCAAGCCTTTTGGATTTATGCCATTTTACCCTGGTCCAGGAGTTGGAGGTCATTGTATACCTGTTGACCCTTTTTACTTATCTTGGTTGGCTAAAAAAAAAAAAATTAATACTAAATTTATAGAACTTGCAGGTAAAATTAATGACGCAAAACCTTTAAAAGTTTTAAGTAAAATTAAAAAAATTTTTAATTTAAACAAAATAAATAAAAAAAATAAAATATTATTACTTGGATTAGCGTACAAAAAAAATGTGTCAGATTTAAGAAACTCACCAGGATTGAGGATTTTTCAAAAATTAATTGATGCATCATATAATGTTGAATTTAATGACCTATATATTCCAGTTGTAAAATATAAAAAAAAAAAACCACTTATCAATTCAAATCAGTCAAAAGAATATTAAAAAATATAAAGCAATTATTTTATTAACTGACCACGATTATATTAATAAAAGTTTAGTTTCTAAAAATGCTAAATTATTAATTGATACAAGAAATGTTTTTCCTTCAAATAGTAATGTTATTTATTTATGATTTTATATTGTAAGATTATTTTTGATGAGCAGTATTAAAAAAATTACTTTTATTTTACCTACAAAAAATAGAATTGAAGAAATTAAAAGATTTTATCTAAGTAATGAAAGTAAATTAAAAAAAATTTCGCATTGTTATTTAATTATCACCTATAATAAAAGAGAAAAGAATATTTTAAAAAAATATTTTAAAAAAAATAGATTAATAAAAATTATTCAGCAAAAAAGATCAGGGTTTATGAATGCATGCTTTGAAAGCATAAATCATGTAAAAACTAAATATTGTACATTTTTATATGATGATGATCTATTGAGTCCATTTATAAACAAATTTTTTAAATTAGTTTATTCAAAAGATATTGTTATGGGTTATGGTCTGGTTAATATTAATAATTCAAAAAATAATTTTTTACCTATCAAAATTCATAAAATATCTTCAGAAAAAGTATTATCCTGTTATTTTGGAAAAAATTTGAGAGGAGTGAAATTTATGCCAGTTAGTCCAATTTGTCTTATATTTCCTTCAGTATTTTTAATTAAATGGAAAAGAAAAATAATACACTTTTGTAAAAATAATTCACTTAGAACAGAAATGTTATTGAAGAGAAATATTGGTCCAGATTTAATGTTATATTTACATCAAATTATAAATTATAAAAATATAGACTTTTCATTTCCCCATATAGCAGAATTTAAAATGCATGAAAAATCAATGAGCTATATTCTAGGGAAAAATAAATTAAGGATAGGTTATTGGTTAGCTAAATCAAGTATTTATAACTCAAATAAAATTTCTGCCGAATTAAATAAAAAGATTTTTACTTTTTTATTAGTAAGTGGTTATTTAATTTTATTTTATAATTATTTATTAAATATTGCTGGAAAAGAAAATTATTATTACAAATTCAAAAGAGAGATAAATAAAATTAAAAAATATAAAAAAAATGATTTTCAATTTAAATATGCTTTAAAAATTGTATTTAATAGAGTGTTTAAATTATTATGATTGACTACCTAAAACTTATAGGAATTCCATTATATTTGATGAGGCCAAAGCCATTTGGGCTAGGTTATAATCAGTATAAAATACACCTTATTAAAAAAATATTAGGTAAACGATCTATTAATTTAAAACATTATATAGATGAAAGAATAGTTGAAATTCCATGGATAATGAGAGAATTAGAAAAAATAAGATATGGTAAAATTCTTGATGCAGGATGTACTTTAAACTTTAATTATTTGATAAAAAGAATAATTAAAAATAAAAATAATTTAACTTTTGTTAATATCTTTCCTGAGAAGAATGTATTTAAATCAAATTTAGTTGAGTATAAAACTCAAGATATTTCAAAATTAGAACTAGATGGTAATATTTATGATATAATTACATGTATTTCTGTTCTTGAGCATGTAGGTTTTGATAATAGCATGTATGATTTAAAAAAAACTAAAGATATTTATAAAATTGATAAAAATTTATACAAAAATGCGCTTGTAGAATTAAAAAGAGTATTAAAAAATGATAAATGGCTTTATTTAACAATCCCATTTGGAAAAAAAACGATTTTTAGAAATTATCAGCAATTTGATATTAATGATTTAAATTCAATGATAAAAATATTTTCACCCAAACAATATCAAACAAATTTTTATAAATTCGAAAATTTACAATGGAATGAAGTTGATCAAATAAAATGTCAATCTACAGAAGCAATTTATAAAAAAGATATAGGTATTTCATCTAAATCAGTTGCGTTAATAAAAATGAAAAAATGAATAAAACTTATAAAAAAATAAAATATTGTAGAATTTCAAAGGATAGGAATTTATATAATGTTGGAAAAATTGGACCTCTTACTCTTACAGGGACTTTTCTTAAAAACCAAAAAGACGAAATACCCATTACACCCGTTGATATGGTTTTTTCTCGGAAATCTTTTTTATTACAGTTAAAACACAATTATAATCAATCATTATTGTTTGGAGAAAATTATGGATATAGATCAAGTTTAAATCAAACAATGAAAAATCATCTTGTTAAAAAATCAAAAAATATATCAAAAATTTTAAATTTTTCTAAGGGAGACGCTATACTTGATATTGGGAGTAACGATGGAACGTTTTTGAATTCTTTTTCAAATAACCTAGTAAAATATGGTGTTGATCCTACTTCAAAAAAATTTAAGAAATATTATAATAAAGATATCAAAGTTATTCCCTCAATTTTTAATTCAAAAATATTTAAAAAAAATACAACAAAGTTTAAATTTATTTCATCTATTGCAATGTTTTATGACTTAGCAGATCCAATGTTATTTTGTGATGATGTAAGTAAAATTCTTCATCAGGATGGTATATTTCATATAGAAATTGCTTACTTACCAGACATTTTAAATAAGTTTTCATTTGATACATTTTGTCAAGAGCATTTAACTTATTTTAGTTTTTTATCTTTTAAATATTTAATAGATAAAACACCCTTTAAAATAATAGATTTTGAAAGAAATTCAATTAATGGTGGTAGTATAAACTTTAATTTAGCATTCAAAAAATCAAAATGGAAATCTCAAAATTCAAAAATTAAAAAAATAATATCTAATGAAAAAAAAAATAATATTCATAAAACCAAAACTTATTTAGATTATTTTAAAAAAATTGAGCTAAATTCAAAAAAAATTAATTTATTTTTAAAAAAACTTAAAAGAGATAATAAAAAAGTATATGCACTTGGTGCTTCTACTAAAGGAAATGTCATATTACAAATGTGCAAATTAAACGATAATATCATTAAAGGCGTATACGATATAAATCCATATAAATTTGGAAGATTTACACCAGGTTCTAAAATAATAATTAAAAATGAAAAAGAAATTTATAAAGATAATCCAGATTACTTGTTATTATTGATCTGGCATTTCAAAAAAACTTTGAAAATAAAATTAAAAAAATTTCAAAAAACAAAATCTAAGTTTATTTGGCCATTCCCAAAATTAAGAGTAAGTAAATAGCAGCACAATGCATACTTCAAAATTTGATTACTTGGTAATGGGAGCTAATGGTCAAGATGGTTTTTTTACGACGAGATATTTATTAAAAAATAACTTTACAGTTTTAGCAGTTACTAGAAGAAAATTTAATTTATTAGACAATCTAAAAAAAATATATAAAAAAAAACTTATTTTAATTACAATAAAAAAATATAATTTTAAAAACTATAAAAGTATATTCAAGAATAGAAAAATAAATAAAGTTATTTTTTGCGCAGGTTTTAGTAAAATTCCAAAAAACAAAAAAGAGAAAATATTGTGCTACGAAGCAAATTTTGAAATATTTAATATATTTTTGAAATTTATTAAAACATTGAAATATAAAGTAAAAATTTTATATATCAGCTCATCGGAAATATTTGGATCTGATCAAAAATATAAAAAAAATGAAAATTCAAAATTATATTATTCTAATTATTATGGATATTGTAAACAATTAACTTTTAATTTAATCAAATTTTACAGAAAAAAATTTTTTTTTAAAATTTCGAGTGTAATAGCTTATAATCATGAGTCTTTTCTTTCTCCAAATTCACATATTATAAAAAAATTTATTAAAAAATTTTGTACAGCTAAGAATGCAAAAATTACGATTTACAATTCCCATGAATTTAGAAATATTTCTCATGTTTATGATTTTATTCCGTTATTTAAAAAAGTTTTAGATTTAAATTATTCTGATGACTTTATTTTTGCGAATGATAAAAACTATAAAATAATAGATATTGCAAAAATGATAAATAAATTAATTTATTCAAATAAGTTTCAAATTATAAATAAAAATACCAGTAATCTTAAAACTTCACGTAAGGCAAATAATCGAAAAATAAAAAATATTTTTAATTTTAAACCAAAATATGACCTCAAAAAAATATTGATAAGATTTAATTCTTACAAAAAAAAATTGGATTTGAATAATGAAAATTAAGAAAATATTAAAAGACAATATTGACAAAAAAAGAACTTTGTTAGGAATTGGCCCTATGAGCAAAAATTGTATTGATGCCTCTATAGAGTTGTCAGATAAATATTTACTACCTTTGATGTTAATTGCCAGTAGAAGACAAATAGATTTTCAGGAAATAGGAGGGGGTTATGTAGAAAATTGGAGTACATGTCAGTTTAGTAAATATGTTCAAAAAAAATCAAAAAAAAAACAAATAATATTATGTAGAGATCACGGAGGTCCTTGGCAAAATAATTTAGAAATTGAAAAAAATTATAATATTAAACAAGCAATGGACTCAGCAAAAAAATCCTATATGGAGGATATAAAAAACAATTTTAAAGTAATTCATATTGATCCCTCCATTCCACCAAAAAAAAATATGATAATTTCAACCAAAGATATATTGGATCGCGCTTTTGAATTAATGGAATTTTGCCATGAATATTCCCAAAAAATCAATAAAGAAATTGTATTTGAGATAGGGACTGAAGAACAAAGTGGCAGTACTAATAGTTTTGAGGAGATTGAATTTTATTTAAATAAAATAAAAATTTTTTGTACAAAAAATAAAATTCCTTTTCCATGCTTCATTGTTATTCAATCAGGTACTAAAGTTATTGAAACAGAAAATGTAGGATCCTTTGAAAGTCCAATTAGAATTAAAAAAGAGATTGCCCCAGAAATTCAGATTTTTAAAGCCCTAGAACTTTGTGAAAAATATGGAGTATGGATGAAAGAACATAATGCTGATTATCTATCAAATGACTCACTTAAATGGCATCCTAGAATTGGTATCCACGCTGTTAACGTCGCACCAGAGTTTGGTATTACAGAAACCAGAACTCTTATAGATATTTTAAAAAAAAGTAATTTAAATAAAGAGCTAAGTTCATTTTATGAAATTTCTTATAAATCTGGAAAATGGAAAAAATGGATGAAAAAAAATACTACTAAATCTGATAAAGAAAAAGCTATAATTTCTGGACATTATGTTTTTTCAAAACCAGAATTTATAGAATTAAAAAAACACGTTAAATTAAAGCTGAAGAAAAAAAACATAGATTTAGATAGAAAACTTAAAGAATCAATTAAATATAACATAATGAGATATCTCAAAAATTTTAGATTGGTTGGTAATGAATAAAAAAGTAGCTACAATAATATTAAATAGAAATTTGCCAAAAATTACGGATACATTATATAATAATCTAAAAAAAAATAATAAGAAAATTTCTGATTTTTATATATTAGAGGCAGGCACCTCTAAAAATAAACTTTCAAAAAATTATACTTGGCATGCTAACTGGAAATCAGCAAAAAGAAATGGACTCAGATTTGCAAGAGGAATGAATTATGCATTGTCGAAACTATATAAAGAAAAAAAATATAATAATTATGAGGCCTTTTTTTTAATTACAAATGAT
>MDTA01116122.1_pt1 | contig 13834 bp, 12 predicted proteins | sample 811151 | NCBI WGS metagenome assembly MDTA01 (sample SAMN05326648, study PRJNA326480) | marine metagenome | isolation source: seawater | place: Indian Ocean: South | collected 2010 | reverse complement strand
GTGAGGATGAATATGAAATTGGTAGATCTGCAATTCGTTATAAAATACCAGTAATTACTACCATATCTGGTGCCAAAGCAGCTATAAGAGGAATTAGAACAAAAATTTCTAATAAAATTAGTTATACCAGTTTACAAGAGATTTTTGGATAAACATTGAAATTTCTCGAGGATTTAGGCTATAATTCTTTTTTTGATAAATTTATAAAATCGATTGATTTAAAAGATTTTATGATTGGTCGAGTAGTACGACAAGGTAAGAATATATATATAATAAAGACTTCCGATGGAGATTTTGAAGGTAATATATCAGGAAAACTTAGATATAACGCTAAAATCAAATCTGATTATCCTGCTATTGGTGATTGGGTTTTAGTAGAATATATTGAAAGTCAAGAACAAGTAAGAATACATGAAATTTTACCAAGAAAGACTATTATTGAACGTCAAGAGATCAGAGGGTTTGGTAAAAAGCAAGTTATTGCAACCAATGTGGATGTAGCTTTTATTGTTCAGGATATTGCATATGATTTTAATTTAAAAAGAATTGACCGTTTCCTTGCTATATGTTTTGCATCAAAAATTCATCCAGAAATAATTTTTACAAAAATTGATATTGTTGACAAAATAAAATTAGATAGTTATCTAAAAAAAACATTTAAACGATTTGGTGATATCTCTGTTACATCTTTAAGCAATAAGACAATGAAAGGGTTTACAAACTTAAAAAAAATAATTAATTATGGTAAGACTTATTGTTTCATTGGCGCATCTGGAGCCGGTAAATCAACACTCATTAATAACTTAGTTGGTGAAACAGTAATGATTACAAAATCTCTACGAGAGAAAACATATAAAGGTCAGCATACAACAAGTCATCGTGAATTGTTTATTTTGAAAAATTCAGGTATTATAATAGATACTCCAGGCGTACGTGAGATAGGTATTACAAATAATGAATCAACTTTAGAGTCAGCATTTGAAGCGATTTACAATATAGCTAAATCATGTAAATTTTCAGATTGTAAACACTTAATTGAGCCAGGGTGTAAGGTATTACTTGCATTAGAAAATGGTGAAATTGAAAAATCATTTTATGATAATTATCATAAAATGAAAGAGGAGCAGGTTTTGTTTAAAGATGCAAAAAGAGGAATTAAAAATAATCAAGCCATAAAGAAAATGAAATCAGATCCTAATAATAAAAAAACTAAAAGATAAAAATAACTTAAAAGTGAGGTTTAAAAATGAATAAAGTTATAATATTCCTTTTTTTAACATTTATGTTAATTTCTGGATGTCAGTCACGTGCAATATCAAGATTTACAGGTTCTGCATTAGAGTTAAATTTACCAGATGATTTTGATAAACCAATTTCTTTTGCTTCAGGAAGAAAAGGGGAAAAAGATTTGTTTTATTGGTCTAAAGATGGTGAAATGAAAGTAAAAACGTACACAGATTGGGGCTTGTTAGAATCACATATTATATTTGTAAATAAATAGTATTCACATTTTTTGAAAATATAAAATTTAAGCCATTTGCAAATATAGAATAAACTAAACAAGAAATTCTGATTTTGAAACGGGGTTTAATAACATCTCTAAGAAAAATTTAAGTTTATAAATTAATCCATTAAAATATAAAATTGTTTAATATCTCCAATTTTTACTGGAAAATTATTTTTTAGTTCGGCAGTTAGGAGTACATCTTTATGACTCATTTTAATAATATATTTAAATCCTATATTTATTACATCCTTAATTTCACATTCAATTTTAAAGGTATCATTATTAACACTATCTGGATTAAGAGTAAATTGTTCAGGTCGCAATGAAATCATTTCTTCATTTGTTGATTCTTGATGAAAATAGTGTTTAATTGATGGAATATATTTTTTCTGAATTATGTTTGAATTTCCCAAAAGAAGTGCACAATATTCATTTTTTGGGTATTTATATATATTTACTAACTTATCAAATTGTTCAAGTTTCCCTTTTTTTAAAATAATAGTTTTATCAGACATATAGAGGGCATCTTCAATATCATGGGTTGCTATAAGTACAGTTATTTTAAATTTTTTGAAGATTATCATTAATTCATTTCTTATATCTTCTTTAAGATTGTTATCTAACTGACTTAAAGGTTCATCCATGAGTAAAATTGATGGATTGTTTCCTAATGAACGAACAATTGCAACCCGTTGTGCCTGTCCACCTGATATTTCATGTGGATATCGATTTAATATGTCATCTATATGGGTTATTCTAATCAAATCATTAATCATTGATTTATTATCTTTAGATTTTTTCCCAAAAAAAATATTTTCTTTAATAGTCATGTTTGGGAAAAGAGAAAAATCTTGGAAAACAATATCAACATTACGTTTTTCTGGTTGAACAAATTTTAACTGACTATTAAGAATTGTACCGTTTAAAATTATTTGACCAGAATTAGAATTTTCTAAACCCGCTATCAATTTTAATAAAGTTGATTTACCACTTCCACTTTGACCTAAAATAGAAATTATTGAGCCTTTTTTGCATTTGAAACTAACTCCTTCTAGTGCTCTAACATTATTTTTTTTGTATTTTTTTGATAAATTATCAATAGATAGTATTGCGTTCATTATATCATTCCAATTCTACGATTTAAATAAATTATTGGTACTACAACAAGTAATATTATTGATATTGATGGTACAGAAGATTCAATAATTTGAGCTTGATTAGATAAGTCAAAGGTTACAGTTGCAAGGGTTTCAAAATTAAATGGTCTTAATATCAATGTTAATGGTAACTCTTTAGTCGCATCAATAAAAACTAGTAATGCTGCGGCAATCATAGAGTTTTTAAGGATTGGAATATTAACTCTATAAAGTGAATAAATGGGTGTAGATCCTAACAATTTAGCTGCATCATTAAGTTTATCACAATTTTTTTCCATTCCAGCTTCTATCGGTTGAAAGGCTACAGCTAAAAATCTAACGATATAGCCAAAAATTAAAAAAAAGATAGTACCACTTAAGATTATTCCAGTTAAGGTTGATATGTAGCCAACTAAAATTAATGACCCCATTGCAATAACTGCTCCAGGGGTGGAGTAACCTAATATGGCAATTTTATTAGTTAGCATAACAAAAGAATTTTTAAAGTATTTTGTTGAAAAAACGAGTAATGTAGAAATTACCACAGTACAAACACATGTTAGAGAGGATAGCAATAATGTATTAAATGATAATTTTAAGATATTTAGTTGTAAGAAATAATCTTTAGATAAAAATACCCAGTAGACTAATCTTAAAACAGGAAACAAGAATCCTAAAGATAACGGGATCAAACACAGTGTAATTGCAAACAAAGATTTCAGACCATTAAGTTTATTTTTTTTATTAGATGATTGTTTATCTAATTTTTCAATATATTGCGCATTAGACCTATTTCTTTTTTCTATATATAAAATTGATAAGGTAAATATCATTAACACAGCTGATAATCTCAATGCACTAGTGATATCACCCATTCCAAGCCAAGTTCTAAAAATACCATAAGTAAATGTTTGTATGCCAAAGTGTTTAACTGCACCATAGTCACTTAACGTCTCCATAATTACTAAACTAATGCCAGCAACTATTGCAGGCCTAGATAGTGGAAGTGCAATTTTCCAAAAAGACTCGTGTTTAGAATAACCTAATGAGCGTGATACATTTACAAAATGGTTACCTTGGCTCTCAAAAGAAGATCTAGCTAAAAGGTATATATAAGGATATAGTACAGATGACAACACAAGTGTAGCCATTAAATATACAAGAAAAGTATCAGTTCTACTCATAGCAGAAAGACTAAGATTAAATTTAATCCATAATAATAAAGGATTAAACAAATCTAATATATCAAAATAAGCATATGCAGCTATATAGGTAGGTATTGCCAAAGGAAGTATTAATAACCATTTAAATATATTACTGCCAGGGAATTTATAATTTGTAATAACCCATGCAGAAGATACCCCAAGTATTACTGAAAAAATTACTGTTCCTATCACTAAAAAAATTGAATTTAAAAAATATTTACTTAAAACAGTATTATATATATGATCCCAGTTAGAACTAAAATTGTATATATTTAATATTACTAAACCAATTGGAATAAAAATTAATACCCCAAGTACTAATGAGGATAGTGTCCAAAAATTTAATTTATAGACAAATTCCTTATAAAGAAACATTAAAAAGTTACTAATTTTCAATGATTTTTTATTCCCATCCAGCCTTATCAAATATTTTTACTGCTTCGGTATTATTTTTCCCAAGGATTGAAAGATTTATATTGTGAGCTTTAAAATTACCCCAACTTTTTAAAAGTTCAGATTTATTATCTGTAATATTAATTGGATACTCATAATTAATATTACCAAAAACCTCTTGAGATTCCTGACTGGATAAAAACTCTAAAAATTTAATTGCTTCTTTTTTATTTTTAGATGTTTTAACGAGCCCACCACCACTGATATTTACATGTGTCCCCCTATCATTTTGATTTGGGAAAAAGACAGCTACTTTATCTGCAACTTCTCTATCTTTTGGATCTTTAGAATTCTTAAGTTTTCCAATATAGTATGTATTCATTATTGCAACGTCAGCTAAACCTGCAGCAACAGCTCTTGCTTGATCACGATCATTTCCCCTAGGAGCTCTCGCCATGTTATTTCTTATTGATTTAGCCCATTCAAAAGCTTTTTGATTTCCATTAGACTCAATTATTGATGCTAATAATGATTGATTATAAATATTACTAGATGATCTTACAGCTATTTTTCCTTTCCACTTAGATGTTGCAAGATCTTCGTATGTGGATAATTGACTTGGTTCAACTCTGTCTTTAGCATAAACAAAAACCCTAGCTCTAATTGAAAAGCCAAACCAATAATTTTCAGGGTCTCTAAAGTTGTAAGGAATATTTTTATTAAGTATGGATGAATTTACTGGCTCCAAGATATTAGCAGCTTTTGCTCGATAAAGTCTACCAGCATCTACCGTCAATAATATATCCGCGGGTGAATTTTCACCTTCATTAATTAGTCGTTCAATGAGCTGGTCAGCACTTCCTTTTATTATGTTAATTTCAATTCCAGTTGCTTCTGTAAATTTACTAAAGAGTATTTTATCCGAGTCATAGTGTCTATGTGAATATATATTGATTTCAGCAATTAAATTACTTGTCAAGGTGATGATTAGATATATAAAAAGTAATTTAAATCTAAATAAATTTTTCATAGTTAGTAACATTCCTAGTTTGGTATTATATTGAATCGATAAATTTTATAAAAGATGTTGTTGTAATTTAGAAATTGAAATGCTTTTTTATCTAAAATTTTATAGATAATAATATCAAAACATTTTTTAAATATTTTCATTTATATCCAAACGTCATTTTCAGCGGTTAATTCACATTCTATTTTTCCTGTATTTACGATGTCTTTTGGCTCAATAATTAATATTTTACATTCATTTATTGCAATTGGTTTATGATTAACTCCTTTTTTGACAACTATCATTTCACCTGCTTTAACACAAATAGTCTTATCATCATATTCAATTTGCATTTCTCCTTCAACAACAATAAATGACTCATCAGTTTCAATATGTGAATGCCTAACAAATTCACCTTTAATTTTTACTAATTTAAATTGATAATTATTCATCTCTGCAATTACTTTTGGTGACCAATAATCATTAAATTTTTTAAATTTTGTGATAAAATTGACAGGTTTATTCATCTGTACCTCGGTTAAATAAATTGTATTTAAAAATAATAAATAATATTAATACTGAATATATACTTTAAGTTAGTTTTATATGAAATTATGAAGAAATATATAGTAGGCATTCAATTAACATCAAATTATAAAAAGTATAAATCCTTTTTATCAACACTCAATCATATTTTAGATGATAAAAAAAGATTTGAATTTTTACATATAAAAAATAATAATGATTTAATCACACATATTAAAGAATTAAATATTCTTGCGACATATGGAATAAGTGAAAATGATTTTTTGATGAAATCAGAAAAGTTAAAATGGATTCATTTTGGTGCAGCAGGTATTGAAAAGTCTTTATTTCCTTCAATTTTGAAAAGTAAGATAATTATTACTAATTCTTCTGGTGTGCATGTTGGTGCAGTATCTGAATTTACAATGGGTATGATACTTTATCTGTCTAAACAGTTTTTAGAATGTGAAAAATTCAAAAAAGATAAAGACTGGACACAATGGGATATAGCAAGAAAAACTATTCAGTTAAAAGATAAAACTATTGGAATAATAGGTTTTGGACATATAGGTAAAGCAATAGCAAAAAAAGCAAAATCATTTGATATGAATGTGATTGCGACAAGAAGACTTCAAAAAAAAATAGAAATAAAAAAAACAGTTGATAAGTTAATTCCTATTTCAAAATTAAATTATCTATTAAGTAATAGTGATTATGTTGTTATAGCATGCCCTCTTACTCCACTAACGGAAAAGATGATTGGATCCATTGAACTTTCTATGATGAAATCATCAGCTTTTATAATAAATATTGCTAGAGGTGCTGTAATTGATGAAAAGGAGTTAATTAAGTCACTTAGAAATAATAAAATTGCAGGTGCAGCTTTAGATGTTTTTGAAAAAGAACCATTAGATAAAAAGAATCCATTATTTGATTTAGATAATGTATTTTTAAGTCCTCATATATCTGGTAATTTTCCAGAGTATCAACAAGCTGTTATTGAAAAGTTGGCTCATAATTTAAATCGATTTATAGCTGGAAAAAATTTGATTAATCGTGTTTGTAAAAAAAGGCAATATTAATAAAGTAAAGGCAATATAAAATGGATTTCTTATACCCACAAATTGAACCGTTTAATGAATTTAATATAAAAGTATCGGATTTACATACAATACATGTTGAAGAATCAGGTAATAAAAATGGTAAGCCTGTTATTTTTTTGCATGGTGGCCCGGGTGGTGGTATCGAACCCATTTACAGAAGATACTTTGATCCTGATAAATGGAGAATAATTATTTTTGATCAAAGAGGTTGTGGCAAAAGTACACCTCACGCAGAATTAAAAGAAAATACAACTTGGGATCTTATTAGTGATATTGAAAAAATAAGAGAATATTTAAATATTGAAAAGTGGGTTGTTTTTGGAGGAAGCTGGGGATCTACATTATCTATGGCATATGCTATTAAAAATCCTGCTCGATGTAAAGGGTTAATTCTTCGAGGGATTTTTATGCTTAGAAAAAAAGAAATTGATTGGTTTTATCAGAAGGGTGCATCCTATATATATCCAGATGCATGGGAATATTATATATCACCTATACCCGAATCAGAAAGGGGTGATTTCGTAAAGGCATATTACAAGCAACTCACATCTAAAAATGATGAAGTTAGAATTAGGGCTTCTAAAGCATGGTCAATTTGGGAAGCAAGTACAAGTAAGCTTCACCAGAGCGGAAGCTATTTGCATCATTTTGAAGATTCATCTGTCGCAGAAGCTTTTGCAAGGATTGAGTGCCATTACTTTATTAATGGTGGATTCTTTAATAGTGATGAGTGGATATTAGAAAACATAGAAAAAATAAAACATATACAAACAGTTATTATCCAAGGTCGGTATGATATTGTTTGTCCAATGACATCTGCATGGGAGTTACATCGTAAATTTCCTGAAGCAGATTTTCATATTATTCAAGATGCTGGTCATTCCATGACGGAGGAAGGTATCGCTAAAAAATTAGTTGAATATAGTAATAAATATTCATATTTGTAATTTTACTTTCTTTTTAAAGCTTATATTTTTGATAATAAAAATTTTAGTTAAAAGATATACTCCAATTCCAATAAATGGTAAACTAAGTATTTGACCTAAACTTAAGAAAAACTCACTATTATAGCTCGCTTGTCTTTCTTTTAAAAATTCAATTAAAAATCTTGATATAAATGTTATGGTCAAAAATATACCCAAGAGAGAACCTTTTGGTATTTTTTTAAATTTTTTGTAAATAATGATTAACATTAAAAATATAATAAGAAAAATAAATGCTTCGTATAATTGAACAGGATGTCTAGAAATTAAATCAATATTTTGAAATTTTATTGCCCATGGAAGACTTGATGGAATTCCAATGATTTCTGAATTCATAAAGTTTGCAATTCTGATAAAAAAAGCAAAGATAGCTATTGAAATTACTAATCGATCAAATATCCAATAAAAATTTATCTTATATTTTTTTGAATATAAATAAACTACAATAATTGAGCCTAATGCTCCACCATGGCTAGAAAGTCCACCCTCCCAAATAGCAAATATCTTATATGGATTATTAAAGTAATAGTGAGGATGATAGAATATACACTCTACCAATCTAGCACCTATAAAAATAGCAATTAGCATGTTTAACAATTGGTCATAAATATGCTCTGATGGAAGCTTTTCAATTCGATAAATAATTTGCATGGTTACGGTTGCAGAAATAATGGCTAGAAAAAATAAGATACCGTACCAGTATATCTCAAATACTCCAAATGAAAGTGCTATAGGGTTTACATTCCAAATCATTAGTTGTCAGCTTTTTTAATTTTCATTCAAAAAAACCTCAATAATATGAGGTCTTTTTGAAATAAAAATAACATCATGCTAATTTATTATCTATCATTTATCACACTTACTATATCCACAGCTCATGCAAGAATCACATCCGTTTTCAGTTTTCAAAGTTCGATTGTTGCATTCAGGGCATACTTTAAATTGTATGTTACCCATATTACCTTCATCTTCTGCAAGAACAGTTGATGTTTTCAGGTTACCATTATCTGCAATTGGATGTTTAACAGGTTTATCTACAATCCCAACATCATAAAAGAACCGCTCAATTACGTCTGCAATTTCAGCATAAAATGAATGATAATACTTGCCTTCCTTAAACGAGCCTCCATTGGGATCAAAAATCCCCTGAAGTTCTTCTAGAATAAACATTGGGTCTGAAGCCCTACGGAAGATAGCCGAAATAAGACGTGTTAGAACAACATATTCTGGAGCTCTCGTAAGATCTTTTGAATTAATAAAAATTTCGACTGGTCGAATCAAAGAACTATCTTTAACATAACTTAGTGTTACAAAAACTGAGTTCTTTACAAATGCACTTTTAAGTTTATAGACTTTTGCATCCACAACATCTGGTCTTAAAACTGCAGCGCTTTGTTGACTTTTTGATTGAAGCCCTTTTTTAGTAAGATTACTTGGGGATTCTGAGATAGTTGAATCTGTTGTAAGCTTAATCATACTTTTACTTCCTCAATTTGAGAATTATCTAAAACCTCTTCAATTTCAACATTACTATTTTTCATATAATGATAAATTGTTGTTAATGACCCATCTGGCATTTTCATAATTTCATCACCATTAACCTCAACTGCTTCTCCATTTTCATTTGTAATAGTATATAATTTATCTTTTTGCTTTTGAAATTTAGTTTGTTCTCCTTCTACACTAAGAATAGGGAATCGACTACCATCACGATAAATTGTTACTCCTTTTAGTTTATTTTTCCAGGCTTTTAAATAGACATCAGAAATGACTTCAGGATTAATGTCTTCTGGAAGATTAATTGTTGATGAAATACTATGATCGACATATTTTTGAATTTCCCCTTGAATATCTACTCTTTTTTCTGAATTTATTAAATGTGCAGTTCGTAAAAAATATTCAGGTAAAACATCTTCTATATTTTCGGAAGCATCAATTTTTTCCTGTAATTCCATTTTATCTATGTAGGCTTGGACGGTTGAATGAAATACTTTAAAAAATTTATTTTTTCCATTATCGAGAGATTCTGAGCGTCTAGTGTAATAGATGGCAAAAATTGGCTCAACACCACTAGAGACACCAATATAATTTTTATAATTTCCTTTGTAACCAAGAACAATATTTGATATTGAGCCCGTAGGTGCTATTGACATAATAGCAATATTTCTAATACCATTTTCACGAATCATGGTCTGAGTTTCATTATTAAGCGACTCTTGAATAAATGGACACTTCATATATTCTTCCTCTTCATAAATTGGAGAAGAACCTTTCTCTGCTGCTAGAGATGCAGAAGCTTGAAATGAAGCATTTGTAACAAATGACATTACCTTGCGAATAAGACTTATTCCTTCATCAGAGTCGTAAGCAATACCTAGCTGATTAAGCATGTCAGCGATTCCCATTACTCCCAAACCTAATCTTCTGGTTTCTTTTGCGGCTGTGCGTTGTTTTTCAAGTGCATTAAGATCTTCGTTCCAAGTAACTACATTATCTAAAAATCTAACAAGAATTGAAGATGTTTCAGCAAGTTGATCCCAATCTAAAGTCGCATTGGATTCATATCCATTAATAACAAATCGAGAGAGGTTAATCGATCCAAGATTACATGCTCCACCATCTTCAAGTGGAACCTCAGCACAAGGATTGGTACAAATTATTGGTTTACCCACATAGTTTGATGGAGAGTATTTACTCATGGTAGTCCAAAAAATAATTCCAGGTTCAGCTGTTTTATAGTTACCCTCAACAAACTGATCCCAAATTTCTCTTGCTTTCACCATACGACGGATTTCATTTGTCCATGGGCTATCAAAATAAAGCATAAAATCACCAGACAATCGTAGGGCTAAATCAAATTCTTTATCTTCAAGCTGTATTACATAATCTCCAAATACATCTCTTTTCATACAGTCTAGTAAATCATTTTTGTTGATTACTTGATTGAATTCTTTTAAAATATAATTTTTTAATTTTGTAAAAGAACTAAAATTATTTAATAACTCATATTGACTAATATCTTTAGAAGGAATCCCACTTGAATAATGAATTTTCTCCTCATCCTGCGGCGCACTCATCACTAAATTTTTATCATTTTTCTTATAAACCATAAACTCGTTTTCACCAAATTTTCGTTGTTCATCAACTGATGACATAAATTCATCACTAGCTTTAATCGATATATTGGCAAATCGAACCTGTGTATTTTCCATTACTTGTTTTTTAATTGTTTGTAATTCATCTTCATTAAACATACCAGACCAGTTGCACTGTTCAACAATTTGATTAGTAACCCAATTTGGTGTTTTCTTTACATTGATGAAATATTCAACATCAGGATGTTTAACATCAAGAGTTAACATTAAAGCTCCACGTCTGCCACTTTGTCCAATTAAACCGGTTGTTAATGAATAAAGATCCATGAAAGAAACTGCCCCAGTCGAACTATCAGCTGCATTGTGGACTACTGAATCTCGTGGACGAAGTGCAGAAATATCAACTCCTATTCCACCACCGTATGAATATGTTCTTGCACATTCAAATGCTGCTTTATATATTGAATCAATATCATCATGTTGTATTTTCGCAACAAAACAATTTGCTAAAGTTTTAATTCTGTATAAGTCACCTGAACCTGCTAGTACACGACCACCTGAAACAAATCGGCCTTCAAACAGTTCAGTATAAAATTTTTCTGCATATTTTTTCTGTTTTGATTTTCCACTCTCAACAGTTGACATAAAAGCAGCTAGTCTTTTAAAAACATCTTCAGGTTGTGTTTCAATGTATTCATTATCTAAGTTTTTTAGATAATATTTTTTTTGATATATACTTTTTGCTAGTTCATTGTCACTTAAATAATCACCATGATAAGGTAAATCTTTACCTTGTTTTTCTGAAATGTGATTATACAAGTCGCGGTAAGCTTTAATTCGCGAATTACCAATAACATTAGTTGTCTTACCTTGATGTTCAAACATTTTTTTTATCTGTTCCATACGTACTTAATCCTTACAATACGGTTGCATTTTAACATAATTATAGGAACCATTACCAATTCAGATTGTTTTTATAACAACATGAGTCGGGAATGTTTCCATCCCATTTTCAAGTGATTTTCAGTACAACTTTCGCTGCGTTTTGCTCTTCCAGATGAGGTCTGGATTTTATTCATGCTGTGTTGTTTTTCTCGTCGATTGAGTTTGATTAGGAAACACAACATATGCTGACCACGTACAAAAATATACTCTATATTGTGTAGTGAGTGCAAAACTTTTATTACAATATGTTACAATAGTGCACATTTATAGAGGAGAAATATTTTGGTTTATTTTTTTAAATAAGCTTAAAACTTACAAAACTAATTCATTTTGATATTTCACTCTAAAAAATTCAAATAATCTTACTAAGTTTATAGGATGTCATCATTCTATAATATTAAAACATCAGGAAACTACAGATGAGTAATGCAAAACTAATTATCAATAATCAAACTTTGGATTTACCAATAATTACAGGTACTGAAAATGAAAATGCTATTGATATTTCTGAATTAAGAAAAAAAACTGGATATATAACAATGGATCCTGGATACGGCAATACAGGTTCTTGTTTAAGTGATATTACTTTTATTGATGGTGAAAAAGGTATTTTAAGATATAGAGGTTTTCCTATTGAAGAATTATCTTCTGGTATTCCATTTACAGATGTTGCTCATCTTTTACTTTACGGAAATATGGATGAAAATGAGAGTAAATCAAAGTTTAAAAAATTAGTAAAAAAACATGCGAATATTCATGAGGATATGAAGCGTTTTTTTGATGGATTTCCTCCAAGCGCGCACCCAATGGCAATTTTATCTTCAATGGTTACAGCACTCTCATCATTTAATCCCGATAGTGAAAGCCATGAACTTGAAACAATAGATTTAAACATCGCAAAGTTGATCGCAAAAGTTAAAACTATTGCTGCTTACTCATATCGTAAATCTCAAGGTCTTCCATTTATTTATCCCGATCCTGAATTAAATTATGTTGATAATTTTTTTCATATGATGTTTTCTGACTCTCAAGAAGAATATCATAAAAATCCTGTTATGTCTGAAGTTTTGAACTTATTGCTTATATTGCATGCAGATCATGAACAGAATTGTTCAACTTCTACAGTTAGAATGTCAGGAAGCAGTCACGCAAATTTATATGCTACTATCTCTGCAGGTATAGCAGCTTTATGGGGACCTAGGCATGGAGGTGCCAATCAAGCAGTAATTGAAATGCTTGAAATGATTAAAAATGATAATGGTGATTATAAAAAATATATAAATCTTGCAAAAGATAAAAACTCAGAGTTTAGAATGATGGGATTTGGACATAGAGTTTACAAAAATTACGATCCACGAGCATCCGTTATTAAGGAAGCTGCCAGTCGTGTACTTAAAGCTCTAGATATTAATGATCCTCTATTACAAATTGCACAAAATTTAGAAGAAATTGCCTTAAAAGATGATTATTTTATTGAACGTAAACTTTATCCTAATGTAGATTTTTATTCTGGCATAATTTATCGAGCAATGGGAATACCTACAAATATGTTTACTGTAATGTTCGCGCTTGGTCGCTTGCCAGGTTGGTTGGCCCATTGGCGAGAGATGATACTTGACTCATCATCAAGAATTAATCGACCACGTCAGATTTATGTGGGCAAGAATAAACGTTCTTTATAGAGATTTTAATGAAAGCTTATCTAGATTTAGTTGAATATGTTTTAAAAAATGGATATCAAAGAGAAAATAGAACTGGAACTGATACCATTATGTCTTTTGGGTATCATTATAAAATAAATCTTCAAGATGGTTTTCCTCTTTTAACAACTAAAAAAGTTTTTTTTAATTCTGTGATTAGAGAGTTATTGTGGTATTTGTCTGGTGATACACATATTAGGGATCTTCGCAAGCATACTAAAATTTGGGATGCATGG
>MDTA01132985.1_pt1 | contig 13835 bp, 12 predicted proteins | sample 811151 | NCBI WGS metagenome assembly MDTA01 (sample SAMN05326648, study PRJNA326480) | marine metagenome | isolation source: seawater | place: Indian Ocean: South | collected 2010 | reverse complement strand
GTATCATTATGTAAGAGATGTAAAAAAGAGTCGTTACCCTAATCTTAAAGCATTAGAATTTAAAAGTTTTAAAAAGCAAGTTATTTTTTTCGAGAAAAAATTTAATATTATCAATCAGGATAATTTAATAGAAATCCTTAATAAAAAGAAAATACCAAAAAAACCTTCTATATTATTAACTTTTGATGATGGTTTTTCAGATCATTATAAATATGTATTTCCCTTCTTGTTAAAAAAGAAATTATCAGGAATTTTTTTTCCTTCAGTTGAAACAATAGAGAAAAATATAGTTTCAGATACACATAAAATTCATTTTATCTTGGAAAATCAAAATGACAGTAATAAAATTTTGAAATACATTTTTTTTTATTTAGATAAATTTTTTAGAATTTCTCCTGAGAAAATTGACTTTAAAAAATTAAAGTTAGATAATCATGTAAATGACAAAGAAACAATGATTGTCAAAAACTTGCTTCAGTTTTATTTACAAAAGAAAATTAGGAAGAAAATTATTAATATACTATTCAAAAAATTTGTTACTTCCGATGAAAAAGCATTTTCTGAAAAACTTTATATGAAAAAAAAACAAATTCAAACTATGATGCAAAATAATATGAAGTTTGGTGTGCACGGGTACGAACATCTTTGGCTTGGTAATTTAAAAAAAAATAATCAAAATACTGATATAAAAAAATCATTAAATTTCTTTAAGAAAAAATTATTGAATAGCTCAAATCTATCTTTTTGCTATCCATATGGTTCGTATAATAAAGATACATTAAATATTTTAAAAAAATTTAAAATTAAATATGGTTTTTCATCTGATCCTGGATCAATAACAAAAAAAAATATTAGCAAACTATTAACTTTACCCAGGTTTGATACAGTTGATGTAAAGATATATTAAAATTATGAAAATTCTTGGAATTAAATACGGTGGACATGATACTTCTGCAGCATTAATGATAGATGGTAAATTAATTGCTGCTTGCGCTCAAGAAAGATATACAAAAGATAAACATAGCAGAAAGTTTCCATTAGAAGCTATTAATGATTGTCTTAAAATTGGCAATATAAATATAAATGATATTGATGAAATAGCCTATGTTAATGATATTAAAACTTTTCTAAAAGAAATTTATCTTAAACCAGCTCTTAAAAATATTGCTAGGCTTAAATTTTTAATAAATGATTTTGAAAAATTTTTGAGACTTTTTAATACCGAAAAAATAGTTAGAAAGAAACTTAACTATAAGGGTAAAATTAACTTTTATAGACATCATCTTTGTCATATAGCTAGCGCCTATTTTCCCAGTGGTTTTGATAATGCTCTATGTCTTAGTATAGACGGGATGGCAGAGCATGAAACTGGGATGATTGCTGAAGCAAATCTTGGTAAAATAAAAGTTTTAAATGCTAAAAATTTGTATCCAGACTCATTAGGTCTTTTTTATTCAGCGATAACGGATTTTCTGGGTTGGAAACATCATTGTGATGAAGGTATAATTATGGGGCTTGCACCATTTGGTAACCCTGATGAAACTGTTCCAAAAACAAATAAAAGTTACAGAGAGATTTTTGATGAAATGCTTATCGAAAAAAATGAGTTCGAATTTAAAATTAATTTAAAATATGTCGATTATTACACAACAAGAAATAAGTGGGTTACTAGAAAATTTAAAGAAATATTTGGAGAAAAGAGAGAGTATTCTGAACCATTGACAAACCATCATAAGAATATAGCGGCTGCATTGCAGTCTAAATTAGAAAATTTTGTAATTAAACAACTCAAAGCTGCGAAAAAAAAATATGGTTATGATAATCTTTGTTTGTCTGGTGGCGTCGCACTCAATTGTTCAATGAATGGAAAAATAGAACAATCAGGGCTTTTTGATCAAATTTATATTCAACCGGCAAGTGCAGATGATGGCTGTGCAATAGGTGCTTGTTATTTAGCCAATAATAAAAATAACAATGAACAATTTTATTCAAAATCTAATTATAATTCTTATTTAGGGTCAAGATACACTGATGAAGAAATAGAAATAGAATTAAAAAATTCAAAAATAAATTATTCCAAAAGTTCAAATATTTTCAAAGAAACTGCTAAATATTTGGAAAATGGTAATATTATTGGTTGGTTTCAGGGTCCTGCTGAATTTGGACCAAGAGCATTGGGAAACAGGTCAATATTATGTAAACCTTATCCTGCAGAAATGAAAGACCATTTAAATAATCAAGTTAAATTTAGAGAGAATTTTAGACCATTTGCCCCAGCAGTTTTGAGTGAATTCCAAAATGAATTTTTTGAAATAAATCAAAATAGTTTTCATATGCTTATAGCCTCAAAAGTTAAAGAGGATAAGGTAAATGTTATTCCAGCTGTTGTTCATGTAGATAGATCGGCGCGAGTACAAACGGTAAATAAATCTTCTAATGAAAAATTTTATAATTTACTCGAGGAATTTAAAAATTTGACAAATATTCCAGTTTTGCTTAACACATCTTTTAATGTGAAAGGTCAGCCAATCGTTAATAATCCTAGGGATGCAATTGAAACTTTTAAAAAAACAAAAATAGATGTCTTATCAATTGGAAATTTTATTTTAAAAAAAGAAAAATTATGAAATTGAAATTAAATAAAAATAAATCATATATTGTAGCTGAAATAGGTTGGAACTTTTTAGGAGATATAGGTCTAGCCAAAAAGATGGTGCTCTCTGCAAAGAGAGGCGGTGCAGATGCTGTCAAATTTCAAATATGGAACCCAAATAATTTAAAAAAGGGATCTTGGGACAATGATGGTAGGAGAAAATTATATGAAAAATCATTTTTAGATAAAAAAAAATATAAATTAATTTATGATTTTGCAAAGAAAAATAAAATAAATTGTTTTGCATCTGTCTGGTCAATTAAAGATCTAAAAACTTTAGCAAGTGTATCAAATGACATTGTAAAAATTCCTTCCCCGGAAGCCTATAATTTAGAATTAATAAAAATGGCTTTGAAGATCTTCAATAAAGTAGTTCTTTCTGTTGGATGTTTAAATAAAATAGAACTTAAAAAATTATTTAAATTTAAGAAAAATAAAAAATTAATTGTTTTACATTGTGTCAGCGCTTATCCTTTGAGTCCAAAGGATTGTAATTTTAAAAAATTTCACTATCTAAAGAAAATATTTAAAAATGTTGGTTATTCAGGTCATATGTATGGAATTGAAGACGCAATTTATGCTTTAGCCAATAATGCAGTAATGATAGAAAAACATTTTACAACTAATAGAAATTTACAAGGAAGAGACAATAAGTTTTCATTGAATGAGAAAGAAATGCTTGAAATCGCCAATTTAAGAGAAAAGTTTTATGACTTTAATATTGATAGAGGATTAGGTATTCAAAAAAAAGAGAAGGATATTTTTAAAAATTATAGAGGTAGGTGGCAAGGTTAAGTTTAAGAATAAATTATTTATGAAAAAAATTGCTCTTTTTAAATCACTAGTGAACAACTCGGACTACAAAATAATTGTTAAATCCCTTAAAAGTGGATGGCTTACTCATGGGAAAAATAATTTAATTTTCGAAGAAAATTTTTCTAAACTAATCGGTTGCAAATATTCAATTGCAATGAATTCATGCACTAGTGCTTTGGAATGTTCCTTAAAAATATTAAAAAAAAAGGGTGAAGTCATAATTCCAAGTTGGACTTGGGTATCAACTGCTAATGCTGTAATCAACACAGGAAATATTCCCGTATTTGCTGATGTCGATATTAATTCAAGAAACTTAACTGCAAAACACATAAAGAATAAAATAACAAAAAAAACAATTGCAGTAATAGTTGTTCACTATGCAGGGCTTCCTTGCGAGATGACTGATATAATTAAACTTGTAAATAGAAATAAAATTTCTCTAATTGAAGATAGTGCTGAAACACTTGGTGCGAAATGGAAAAATAAATACACTGGCTCATTTGGCACTGGATGCTTTTCATTTTTTCCTACGAAAAATATCACTACTACTGAGGGGGGTATGCTCACCACAAATAACAGAGAACATTATAACAAAATTAAAAAGATTATAGCCCATGGAATTGATCATAATAAAAAACCTGTTTTCTGGCACAGAGAAGCAGTGTTACCTGGTCATAATTTTAGATTGCCAAACCATCTTGCAGCATTAGGAATTTCTCAATTAAAAAAACTTAAAACCTTTAATTACAAGAGAAGACAAATAGCAAAGAAATATGACGACTTTCTGAAACAATTTAGTGACGTCTTCACTTTACAAAAATTGAGTAAAAGTCTCACTCATTCTTATCAAATGTATACATGTTTGATTAAACCTAATCTTAGAAGTAAATTTTTGAACTACATGAAACAAAAGGGAGTGGAGGTTTCCGCTCATTTTGTCCCTCCTCTTCATAAACAATATTACTTAAAAAAATATACAAGAGGAAAATTAGTTAACACCGAATATTTATCTAGAAGTATTATAACGCTTCCTATATATCCTAATTTGAAAAACAGCGAATTAAAATTTGTTTTTAAAACAATAAAGAACTGGTATGAAAAAAAATAATTATGTAATAACTGGTGGATTAGGATTTATCGGATCAACTATAACAAAAATGTTGATTAACAAAAGGGATACTGGAAAATGTATTATTGTAGATAATTATACGAATTATATTAATCCTCTGAGATGGACATTTACTGACTACAGAAAATTAAGATTTACCAACATAAAAGATAAAAAATTAAAGAAAAATATAAATAACAAAATTATTTTTTACCGTGGAGACTGCGCCGACTTTAAAATTATGTACACCATATTAGAGAAATATAAACCAAAATGTGTTTTTCACACGGCCGCTGTTCCTGTAGCAAAAATTGAAAACCCAAATGTAAGTGAATTTAGAAAAGGTTCTATAGACACGACAATCAACATATTAGATTGTTTAGATTTAATTCAAAAAAAATCAAAATACAAAATAGGTAGATTTGTTTATATTTCTTCTAGCATGGTTTATGGAGATTTTTTGAAAAAACAGGCCTTTGAAGATGACAGTCGAAGACCCAAAGAGATATATGGAACAATGAAATTAGCAGGAGAAGAAATAGTTAAAGGTTTCTCAAGATTTTCAAAAATTCCATACACGATCATAAGGCCTTCTGCAGCTTATGGTCCAACGGACATGAATGAGAGAGTAACCCAATTTTTGTTATTAAAAGCTATAAATAACGGAATATTAGAAATACATGGCAAAGACGAAAAATTAGATTTTACTTACGTAGAGGATCTAGCGGAAGGTACTATTAAGGCTGCATTTAATAAAAATGGAGAAAATGAAACTTTTAACATCACAACAGGAAGCGGTAGAACTATATTAAGTTACGCTAAAATTTTAAAAAAATACTTTAAAAAAATAAGATTTAAAATAGTTTCTAGGGATAAAACTAGACCAAAAAGAGGAACTCTTTCAATTAGTAAAGCAAAAAGGCTTATCAAATATAAGCCAAAATTTAATTTAGAAAAAGGGACTACAAGGTATATAGATTTTGTAAAAAATCTAAAAGATATGAATTTTGAAGGTGCAGCTAAGTTTCCTGTAAAAAAAGTTAAATTTAAATAACTTCGTGAAAAAAATAGTTTTTTTTTATCCTAAGATTGAGGATGATGGCTTAAAGAAAACATTAATTACATATTTAAAGTTTTTTTCTAAAAAATATAAAATAGTTTTGGTAACGGGTACTTATAATTTAGAAATATCAAAAATACATCGAAGAAATATAATAATTGATAATATCAAATTTTCAATTTTAAGAAACATTAGTTTTTTAAATAATTTTTTTTGTTTTCTAAAAATATTTAAATATTTAGATAAAAAATCTGTTTTTTTTTCATTAGATAGACATTTTTATCTTTTAGTTTTAAAATTTTTAAAATTCAATTTCAATCTTATTTTAAGGATTCCAAATCCTATTTCGACAAAAGAAAATTTAGAAAATAATTTTTTTTCTAATTATGCAGGAAACTTTATTGGAGATTTTGATTTAAATTTATCTAGATATGCAAATAAAGTTATTGTTTATTCAAAAAAAAATTTAAATTTTATAAAAAAAAGGTACAAACTTAATAATCTTGTTTTAATAAGAAATTTTTTTGAAAAGAAAACAAAGATTAAAAATAAAAAAGTAAAAAAAATATACAATATTTTTTTTATTGGAAGGCTTGAAAAAAATAAAGATCCTTTATTCTTTTTAAACTCCCTAATAAAAATTTCAAATTTAAATTTTATTATACATATTATTGGTGATGGTTCTGAAAAAACTAAATTGATGAGGTTAAAAAAAAGATATAATAAAAAAAAGATAAGACTGTATGGACATGTAGATAAACCGTTTGAAAAATTTCATAAAAATATAGATTTATTTTGCCTTACCTCAAAATTTGACGGTACGCCAAATGTTTTAGGTGAAGCGATTAGTTATAAAATTCCTTGTGTTGCGCCTAAATCTGTTGGGAGTGTCAATGAACTTTTAAATAATGGAAGAACTGGAAATATTTACAACCCAGGAAATGAAAAGAGTTTTATAAATGTAGTGACAAAAACATTATATAATTACAAACGATCTGTTAAAAAAGCCAATTTAGCATACGCTGATTTGGATTTATACAATAAAACAAATACCTTAGAAAAATTAAATAAAATTATAATTAATCTAGCGAGTTAAACTATTAAATTTTTTAATTAAAAAATCTAAGTTTGGAGAGTTTTTTTTTTCATTAATTTTTTTGCTCAATTTATTTGCCAATAAAAAATCTTTTTTAGTATCAACAGATAAATTTAAATGAGAAAGGTTCACTTTATATTTAAAATTTTTTATCTTAAATTTTTTATAATTCTTATAAAAAAATTGTGGGAAATGCTCCTTAAAATAATTTGATCTTAGTTTTGAGTAATTTTTAATTAAAACTGAGGACTTAAAAATTTCAATTGATTGCCCTTTAGGATACGACCGTGGAAATACGTTTGTCACAATATCAAAATTATTTTCAAAAAAAATTTGAATTCCTTTATCAAGCAATTTGCTATGTATAAAAGGACTGTCCGCACAAATTCTAACAAAGGATTTTTCTTTGCTTAATTTTAAGACTTTAACAAACCGATACCAGACATCATTAAGATCACCTCTAAAGTAATCAATTTTTTTTTTTAAGCAAAATTTTTCTATTTTGTCATCACTTTTATGAGATGATGTAGCTACAATAATTTTTTTTATTTTTTTTGATTTTGAAGCTCTATCAACAACTCTTTTTAATAATTCTTTTTTTTTAATCTTTTTTAAAACCTTTCCTCGTAATCTTTTAGACGAAAAACGAGCTTGAATTATTGCTAGCATCTCAAAAAGGTATTCTTTTAGATATTAACTTTCTCGTTTTCTAAACATAATTTACAAATTATGTTAGGATTATTATTTTTGAATCCTTCTCTTATCTCTCTCATTTTTTTATTTCGCCAAATTTCCTTGAGAGGTTGTTGTAGCACATTACCTACAGGTAAGTTTCGTCCAACTGTATTGCAGCAAGGACCTACTGTTCCATCGGCATGTATTCCAACCTGCCCCCACGGTTCATTGCAATTATATTCTGTTAAAACTAATTTAGAAGAGTCATATTTTTTTTTGTGAAGATCGTCATAAAAATTTATTGAATTTTCTTTTTGGATTTCTACTGTATCGACTATATCAATCCATTTTTCAATAAATTGATCAACTTCGTGATAGTTGCTTTCTAAAGCTACAAATGAAACCCTTGTAAGAGGTAATTTTTTATTTGATTTTTTTCTTAAAGAAACAAAATTTTTAATATTGGTTTCTATTTCATTTAGTCTATTTGTATTTATCTTTTTTTTATTGACTGGTATCCTTACCTTATCATAAGTAGACTCTGTTGCAGCATCCAGCGAGACAAATAATCTCGTAAGAGAACTATTTAAAATTATTTCACTATTTTTTTTGTTCAATAAAGTTCCATTTGTAAATAAAAATTGATCCATAATTTTAGCTTTAGCTGCTAATTCTAAAACCTCTGGAAATCTTTTGTATAATAAAGGTTCAGAATTACTAAATAAAATTGCATCTAATTTGTTTTCTTCAAATTCATTAAATAATTTTTTTAATTCTTCAATTTCTAGCGTATATTTTTTTGTATCATTACGATAACCTTGGAAACACATCGTGCACTCAAGATTACATCTATTTACCAATTCTAATATTACGGATATTGGGTAGTCAGGTAAAAATTTATGAGCTTTATCATTTAAGTAATTTTCATATTTTTTCCTATAATTTATATATCTCTCTCCAAATTTAGGAAATAATTCATCATGTAAAATTTTTTCGGTGTCTACCCTATTATTTTTTTTTATGACGCTAGCGGATAATAACTTTTTAAATGAATGGGAGTTTTTATCTTTTGTCTCTTTTTTTGAAATTTCCATGAATGTATATAATATTATTTATTGCAAATTTAATTAATATCTCATACTATCGTTCAAAATTTGAACAATGTCAATTGAAAGATATCTCCTAAAATAAATTTCATTAAGATTTATATGAGAAATATTAAAAAAATTGCACTATTTTATAATAATTTAAGAGGCTTTCATTTATCTAAAGAACTTCACAGAAAAGGTTACAAGATTACAAAAATAATAGCAAAAAAAAATTGCAATAAAGAAATTTTAAAAAAAGCTAAAGATTACAAAATTATAAAAAATTTAAAATCCAGAAAATTTTTAGAGTTTTTAAAAAGAAAAAAATTCGATTTATTTATTCTTGCGGGTTTCCCATATATTTTTTCATCAAAACTAATCTCTTTACCTAAATTTGGTATTATAAATTTACATGGTGGAAAACTTCCAAAATATAGAGGTGGAAGTCCTCTAAGCTGGCAGATAATAAAAAATGAAAAAAGAATTGGGCTATCTGTAATAAAGATAAATGAAAAAATTGATGAAGGGGATATCATAACCGAATCTTCATTTAAAAACGTCAAAGCTGATACAATTCTAGAAATTCAAAAAAAATCTTTTAAAATATTTAATAATTTAACACTTGATGCTCTAAGAATATTAGAAAAAGGAGGAAAACTTAAAAAACAAAAAAAATCAAATTCATATTTCGCCCAAAGAAGCGATGATGATAGTAAAATAAATTGGAACAAGAACGCAATGGATGTTTATAATTTTATCCGAGCAGTATCTTATCCATATAATGGTGCATTTGCCTTTTTTTTTAATACTAAAGTGAGAATTTATTCATCAAAAATTTCTCGATATAATCCAAAAAAAATAAAAGTTGGAGATCTTTTTAGTGATAACAAAAAAAATTTTTATGTAAAATGTAAAATTAATAGTATAAAAATTTTAAGTTCAAAACCAAATATCAATAAATTAATCTTTAAAAATAACAGAAAATTATGTGTGGAATAGCAGGATCTTTAATTAACGACCAATTATCCAACTCAAAAGTTTCAAAGATTTTAAGTTTAATGAAAAATCGAGGACCAGATAATCAATCTTTTAATCAATTTAGTTTCAATAAAAAAAAACTGTATTTTTTTTCGTCTAGACTAAAAATTATTGATATAAATGACAGATCAAATCAGCCAATGACCTTTGATGAAGTTACAATAATTTTTAACGGAGAAATTTATAATCATGAAGAATTAAGAACCAAAATTTTCAAAGAGGGAAACAAAATAAAAACTAAGTCAGATACAGAAATTATTTTAAGATTATATCAAATGTATGGTGTTAATTGCGTAGATCATCTAGAGGGAATGTGGTCTTTTGCAATATTTGATAAATCTAAAGAAATTATTTTTATTTCTAGAGATAGATTTGGAGAAAAGCCTTTATACTATTATAAAAAAGATGGGTCATTTTATTTTGGATCTCAAACAATTTTTATAAGAGAATTAATATCTAATAATGTTATTAATCATAGTAAAATTCTAAACTATTTATCATATGGTTATAAATCAATTGAGAGAGATGATGCTAGCTTTTACAAAAATATATTTAAACTTTATCCAGGAACAAATTTAGTTATTAACAAAAATTTAGAGTATAAATTCAAAAAATTTTGGCAACCAAGTTTTTCGGAAAATTTATTATCAGAAAAAAAAATTAATAATACGATTTCTAAGAGTTTGAATAATAGTATCTCCAAAGTTTCAAATAGCAATCTTAATATTGGATTATCATTGAGTGGTGGTATCGACTCTAATCTACTCTTGAGTTTTCTTACCAAAAAACTAGGTAAAAAAAATATTACCACTTATTCTATAGTTGATAATGATCCTAGATATGACGAGTCAGAGTTAATTAAATATTCATCGAAAACTTATGGAGTTAAAAATCATCAAATTGTATTAAATTCTTCTGAAAATCATTTTGAAAACTTAAGTAAACTGATCCAGTATCATGACAAGCCCGTTTCAACAATTAATTATTTTTTACAATCATACATATATAAAACTATGGTAAGTGATAATATTAAAATAAGCATCAATGGTAATGGCGCTGATGAAATGTTTGCAGGCTATTATCAACATTATCAGCTTTATTATCGGTCATTAAAAAAAAATGCTGAGAAAATAGACTTTAAAAGAAAATGGAAGAAACATATTTTACCATTGTTAAGAAATAACGAATTTAGAAATTTAAATAAAAAACAAGTCAAAAGCTTTTTTACATTTTTCAATAAAGAAGAATTTAAAAAACCTTTTAAAAAAAATTTAAAAGAAAAAAATTTCCTAGCAAATGCTCTAAAAAATAAGATGGCAAACGAGTTTTTTTATCAAACACTTCCACTTGCGCTTCATGAGGATGATTTAAACTCGATGTTTTACTCAATTGAAAATAGATCGCCTTTTTTAAATAAACATTTGGTAGAAACTTGTCTTTCATTAAACTCGAAATATTTTATGAAGGATGCCTTTAATAAGTATCTTTTAAGAAAAAACTCTAAAAATATACTAAAAGATAAAATCAGATTAAATAGAGAAAAAAAAGGGTTTAATGCATCTTTTGACAGCGTATTTTCTTTTAATAACAAAAAATTTAAAGACTGGTTTTTTGAAAAAAGTAGTCCAATTTTTGATTTAATCAAAAGAGATATATTTTTAAAAAAATTTCATCAATCAAATTTAAAAGAAATTGGTCATCAAGGTTTATTTAATTTTTGTAGCACTAAATTATTTTTGGAAAATTGTAAATGATAACAATTATAGATATAGGAATTAGTAATATAGGATCTGTAAAAAATGCGTTAGATTATTTAAAAATCAAAAACAAAATCTCTAGAAAAAAAGAAGAACTCAAAAAAGCAAAGAAAATTATTTTTCCAGGAAATGGAAATTTTGGAGAGGGAATGAAACTATTAAAGAAATATTCATTAGATAAAATTTTGAACGAAGAAGTAATAATTAACAAAAAACCAATTTTAGGTATATGTTTGGGTTATCAAATAATGTTTAAAAAAAGTGAAGAAAATAAAAATATTGAAGGACTTGGATGGATTAATGGGGAGGTAAAAAAATTTAAAAAAACTAAAAAATTTTCAGTTCCTCATGTTGGATGGAATAAAATAAAATTTGAAAAAATGAATCTAATGAAAAATATACCTAATGAGACAAGATTTTATTTTGACCACTCATACTACACAGAGATAAAAAATAAAAATTTGAAATATGGTATCACAGATCATGGAGCTCATTTTAAAAGTATTTACGAAAATAAAAATATTTTTGGGTGTCAGCCACACCCAGAAAAAAGTCAAAAATTTGGATTACAAATATTAAAAAACTTTTGTGAATTATGTTAGCAAAAAGAATAGTAGCAGTTTTAACTTTCGATAGTGGTTCACTAATAAGAACAAAAAACTTTATTCAAGATTATCATTATACAAAAAATTTTATCAACAATTCCCTATTTGATGGCATAGTTTTAATTGATGTGAGTAGAAGTAAAAAGAAAAGAAAAAAATTTTATGATGTAGTAAAAAACTTTAGTAAAAATTGCTTTGTACCGATTACAGTGGGTGGAATGATTGAAAGTATTGAGGAAATTCGTCTATTTCAAAGATTTGGTGTTGATAAAATTTTAGTAAATTCGATGTCTGTAAAAAATGAAAAATTACTAAAAAAAGCAATAAATATATTTGGAAATCAATTTATAGTTATTGGATTAGATGTAAAGAAAGAAAAAAACTCTTACAATTTTTATCATAAAAACGGGCAAAAGAAAATTAATACTTCATTTACAAAATGGATTAAAAAAATAAAAGAATTTAATCCCGGAGAAATTTTGCTTCAGTCGATAGATCGAGATGGATCTTTAAAAGGGTATGATTTAAAAATTATTAAAAAAATAAAAAGTTATTTTGAATGTCCTGTTCTTGTTTGTGGAGGCGGTGGAAATTGGGAACACTTTGTAGAAGCTTTTAAAAAATGTAACGTTGATGCTGTTTGTACAAATAACATTTATCATTTAACACATAAGAGTATACTAAGTTCTAAATTATTTTGTATAAGCAGAAATATTGAAATTAGATTAGAAGAATGAAATTTTCAAAAAATTTAATTTATTATTGTAAAAACTGTTTAATGCCATCTTCAAGGCCTAGAATAGTGATTAAAAATAATATTTGTAATGCTTGTAAATATAAAGATGTAAGAAAAAAAATAGATTATGAAAAAAGGGAGAAAGATTTAGAAAAAATATTAAAAAAATATAGATCAAAAAACGGGAACCATGATTGTATTGTGCCATGGTCAGGAGGTAAAGATAGCAGCTATATAGCTTATAAGCTTAAATTTAAATTTAGAATGAATCCTTTATTAACAACTTTTTCTCCTCTCATACCTAGCTCTGTGGGTAATCACAATAGAGTCCAATTAGTAAATTTAGGCTTTGACCATTTAATTTTAAATCCAAATCAAAAAGTTTCCTCATATTTGTCAAAAAGATTTCTTATTGAAAGAGGCAATCCAAAAGTAGCATGGGATGCAGGAATCAATGCGTTTCCGATTAAAGTAGCGCTAGAAAAAAATATTAAATTAATTTTTTATGCTGAACACGGAGAGAGTCATTACGGTGGAAAAGTTTTAGATAAAAAATCTGAAATGATTAGAAACATCGATGAAATTTATGAGCATCAAATTGGAGATGACCCCACAAATTGGGTTGATGAAAATATTTCCAATAATGATTTAATACCGTATTTAATTCCAGACAGAAAAACATTAAACAAGGCTAAAATAATGCCTTTATATTTTGCATATTTTGATAACTGGGATGTAAAAAGAAATTATGAATTTATTAAAAAAAAGATAGATTTTAAAGAACACGATAGTGGACGTTCCCCAGGAACTTTTACTAATTATGATAGTCTGGATGATCACGTAGACTCGATTTATTACCATTTTCAATTTTTAAAATTTGGATTTGGTAGATGTTGGAGAGATGCGGCTCGCCATATACAACTTAATAAATTAAATAAAAAAGACGCGATTAAGCTTATAGAAAAATATGACAGTGAGATAAATGAAAAAGATTTATCAAAAGTTTTAAATTTCTTAGGAATTACTAGGATTGAGTTTTTTGAGATTGCAGAAAGTCATAGAAATGAGAATTTTTGGAAAAAAAAAGGAAATAAAATTGAGTTAGTAAATAAACTTAAAATTTGAAACACCAAACTTAATCTTTAAATATATTTCGTGATTTTCATAAATAAGAACATAATTAATTAAAATTAATCAAAAATG
>MDTA01007382.1_pt1 | contig 13836 bp, 15 predicted proteins | sample 811151 | NCBI WGS metagenome assembly MDTA01 (sample SAMN05326648, study PRJNA326480) | marine metagenome | isolation source: seawater | place: Indian Ocean: South | collected 2010 | reverse complement strand
CCGTGAAAGCTGTTAGCGCCGATGGTACTTTGTCTTAAGGCATGGAAGAGTAGGTCGTTGCCAGGATTTAGTTTTTTTCTTATCAAACCTCATGATATGTTAAATTATGTTTAGCGTTGTTATACCAGTATATAATGAAGAAGATAATCTTGGCGCACTAATCAACGAAATTAAAACTTCACTCAGTACTTACACTGATTTTGAATTAATCTTTGTAAATGATTGCAGCACAGATAAATCTCTTAAGGTTTTAGAAAAAGAAAAAAAAAAATTTGACTTTAGAATATTAAATAACAAAACAAATACTGGTCAAAGTTTTTCAATATTAAGTGGTATTCAAAACTCTAAATACGACACAATAGTTACTTTAGATGGAGACGGTCAAAATAATCCTAGAGATATACCCAAACTTATAGAATTTTATTATAAAATAAATAAAGCCTGTCTAGTTGGAGGTATAAGAGCAAAAAGAAAAGATAATATTATAAAGATTGTATCTTCAAGAGTTGCAAATTTAGTAAGATCAAAATTCTTAAATGATGGATGTACTGATACAGGGTGTTCTTTAAAAGTATTTGATAAAAATATTTTTTTAAATTTTGAACACTTTGATGGAATACATAGATTTCTCCCTGCTTTATTCAGCGGACATGGTTACAATACTTATTTTTTAAATGTAGATCACAGAAAAAGAAAATATGGAAAATCAAAATATGGAACAATTTTAAGATTAATAAATGGCATTAGAGACATGATTAAAGTAAAAAAAATGATTAATAAAAATATTTCATCATGAATTATTTATTAGAAATACTTGGATTGAGTAACTTAAGTTTTAATGAATTATTATGGGTTACTTTTGGAACTTTAGGTCAATTGATTTTTTTTAGTAGATGGATAATCCAATGGTATTATTCAGAAAAATATAATGCAAGTATTATTCCTGTTGGTTTTTGGTGGTGTAGTTTCTTAGGAGGAATAATAACTCTAATTTATGCGCATCATATATCAAGTTTTCCTTTTATGTTGGCACAAGGAATAGGGTTAATTATATATTCAAGGAATTTATTTTTAATATATAAGAATAATAATGAAAATAGTTAAAAATTATATTAATGGTTCTGAAACAAGTTTTTCAAAAAATTTTTTAGATATTCAAGATCCATCTAAAGATGAAAAAATTGGCGAAGTTGTCTTATCTTCTCAAGAAGATTTTAAGAAGGTTTTAGAAAGTTCTAAAAAAGCTTTTATTAAATGGTCAGAAACTACTCCTTTAAAACGATCCAGAATTCTCTCAAAATATAAGGAAATATTAGAAAAGAATGTTGAAAATTTAGCAAAAATAATTTCAGAGGAACATGGAAAAACGATTGAAGATGCAAAAGGTTCTGTAATCAGAGGATTGGAAGTTGTAGAATTTGCTTGTGGAATACCTCATTTACTTAAAGGTGAATTTTCACAAAATGTTGGAACTGATATTGATTCTTGGTCAATAAGGCAACCACTAGGAATAACTGCTGGAATAACACCTTTTAATTTTCCTGCTATGGTTCCAATGTGGATGTATCCAATATCTATAGCTTGTGGTAATTCCTTTATTTTAAAACCATCAGAAAAAGATCCTTCTTGTGGAATTAAACTTGCTCAACTTTTTTCTGAAGCAGGACTACCTGACGGTGTTTTTAATGTAATTAATGGAGATAAGAATATTGTAAATTTGATTTTAAATGAAAAATCTATCTCTTCTATTAGCTTTGTTGGATCAACTCCAGTTGCAAAATATATTTATGAAAAATCAGCTAGTAATGGAAAAAGAGTTCAATCACTTGGAGGAGCAAAAAATCATCTTGTTGTAATGCCAGATGCAAATTTAGATCAAGCAGTAGATGGAATTATGGGTGCTGCATATGGATCTGCTGGAGAAAGATGCATGGCTGTTTCGGTAGCAGTTGCTGTTGGCAATATTGCAGATAGTTTAGTTGAAAAAATTTCTAACAAAGCTCAAACACTTAAAGTTGCGCCATGGACAGATCCGTCTTCTGACATGGGGCCAGTAATTTCTAAAGAACATAAACAAAAAATATTACAATATATAGAAATTGGAGAGAAAGAAGGAGCAAAACTACTTCTTGATGGAAGAAATATAAACATTCAAGGATATGAAAATGGATATTTTGTTGGGCCAACACTTTTTGATGAAGTTAGCCATGATATGAAAATATATCAAGAAGAAATTTTTGGACCAGTTTTGTGTGTATTAAGAACAGACACATATGAACAAGCGCTTAAGCTTGTAAATGATCATGCTTTTGGAAATGGAACTAGCATTTACACATCTGATGGAGAGATCTCAAGACATTTTAGTACAAATTGTCAAATTGGCATGGTAGGGATAAATGTTCCTATTCCTGTCCCAATGGCATTCCATAGTTTTGGTGGTTGGAAGAATTCCCTTTTTGGGGATCATGCGATGCACGGCATTGAGGGAGTTCGATTTTATACTAAACTTAAAACAGTAACATCTAGGTGGCCAAAAAGTATAAAAAGTGGGCCAGAGTTTATAATGCCCACTAATTAATAATAGATTACCAAAAATTAATTACATTTTTTTTAAAACTTCAGATCTATTATTTTTAAGTTTTAAAAAAGAAAAATCTAAACAATCAAAAATAATAACTTTATTAATTTTACTAAAGCATAAATGTATTAATAAGGAAATTAAATATATTAAATTTTCAAATTATTAATTAAAACTTTCTTGTTTCTAATTAAAAGTATATTTTAATCTTTTATGGACCTAATTCTCTACTCAATTATCTTTTTTATCTCAATAATTCAATCTGTTGCTGGAGTTGGAATCTTAGTTTTAGGCACACCAATAATGTTAATATTAAACTACTCAATATTAGATACTATGTTATTTTTATTACCAATATCAATTATTTCTAGTTTTTGTAACTTTTTGCTAATTAATTTTAGTTTTAAAGAAAAAAAGAATATAGACTGGAAATTGTTAAAACATTTTTTCATAATTTGTTTTCCCGCAGTTTGTATTGGATTATTGATTATTAAGAATTATGAAAATTTCATTAATTTTAATATACTAGTTTCACTAATAATTATTTTTTCAATAATAATTAAAATCAACAGTGATAAATTCATACCAAAATTAAAAACATACCAAAAAAATATTTTTACTTTTTTTATAGGTTTTATTCATGGATTAACTAATTCAGGAGGAACTCTCTTGAGTTTATTTTTTATAACAAAAGATAAGAAGCAAATAAATAATTCAAGGTTGCAAATTCATTTTTTTTATCTTTTTTTAGCCCTTACACAATTTATATTTTTATTTTTTTTAGTAGATAACGAATTAAAATATAGTATTAATTTTTTCTTTGTTTTATTAATTATTTTAATTTCATGTTTTATAGGAAATATAGTTATTAAAATAAATGAAATTTTGGTGCTATATTTAATTTATATTTTAGCGTGTATTTCTAGTGCTATACTCTTAATAAAAGGAATTTTATAATTTGAAATTTTTATTTATGTTTAATTATTAATCTAAATAAATCTTTTAAATCTAAAAAGATTTTTCCTAGTCAAATAGCAATTAAATACATTTTATTTTAATGTTTCAAATATTTATGTTTTTGAACAATAAAAGTATTGCTTAAATAAATTCATTAATATATTTCAAATATTATTAATTTAAATTTAACCTGAAAATATTTTGAGTTCAAAAAAAAATATAGAAATCTTCAATGTAAATTGCAATTATGATGATAGAGGCAATATTATGTTTTGTAATGAATTTAATTTTATTGAAAAAAAAATAAAACGTTTTTATCAAATTACCAATCATAATATAAATTTTGTTAGAGCTTGGCATGGACATAAAAAAGAAGACAAATATTTGTTAGTTACTAAAGGAGTATTTAAAATATGTGCTGTAAAGATTGATAACTGGAAGAAACCCTCAAAAAAATTGCCAATACAAGAATTCATTTTAAATTCTAATTCACCAAAGATTATAAAATTACCTGGCGGACATGCTCATGGAACACAAAATTTAAAGGTAAACTCTAAGCTATTAGTATTTTCAACATTTTCTTTACAGCAGTCGATTAAAGATGATTATAGATTTGATAGTGGTCTTTGGTATGATTGGAATATCAAATTTAGATAATTCTTAATGTTGAATTCATCAAGTATAACTGAGAATACTAGCATTAAAGTTGCATTACAAAAGTTGCATGGAGAACATGGTAAGATTTTAGTAGTTATCAATAAAAATCAGTCACTTCTTGGAGTTGTTTCTGCAGGAGATCTACGAAGAGCAATTTTAGCCGGTCACAATCTTAATGACAAAATTAAAGAAGTGTATAATCGCAATGTGACTTATGTTTTTAAAAATGAGTTAACAAGAAAAAAATTAAAAAAAAGTAATTTTGGAAGTGATAGTTTAGGTGATACTGATTTTTATGTACCTATAATAAATAATAATAAACAAGTTAAAGAAATAATTCCTGTAGAGAAAGTTTTAGAAATTTTAGAAAATAAAAATTTAAATAAAAAAACTACAAAGAAAAAATTACCAAAAGTTCTAATAGTAGGTGGAGCTGGTTTTATTGGAACTGTTTTAGCTTCAAAACTTTTAGAAAAAAATTACCATGTTACAATACTTGATAAGTTAATTTATGATTCAAAAATAATTCAAAACAATTTTCAAAATAAAAAAAATTTTAATTTTATTTTTGGTGATGTATGTGATTTAAATATACAAATCAAAGCAATAAAAGAAATTGATATAGTAGTATATTTATCTGAAATAGTTGGCGATCCTGCTTGTAGCGCTAAGCCTGAGGATGCTCTTAAAACAAACTATTTGTCTGTTTTAAGTTTTGCTAATCTTTGCTCTCATTTAGCTATCGAAAAATTTATTTATACATCTTCTTGTAGTGTTTATGGATTAGAAAAAAATAATAAACTCTTAAATGAAAAATCTAATTTGAATCCCGTCTCTCATTATGCTCGAATAAAAATTATGTCAGAAAAAGCTTTACTTAATAGCGCAAATAATAATTTTAAACCAACAATACTGAGGCTTGGAACAGTATTTGGCCCATCAAATAGAATGAGGTTTGATTTAGTTGTAAATACAATGTCAAAATTTGCATTTTTTAATAATAAAATAGATGTCTATGGCGGAAAGCAATGGAGACCTAATATACACGTTGATGATGTAGCTGATGGTATAATTTCAGTAATAAAAGCAAAAAAGAAAAATGTTGGTAATCAAATTTTCAATTTATCAAATGATAAATTGAATTTACAAATAATTCAAATTGCAAAAAAAGTAGAAAAAGTGTTCACAAATTCTAAACTGAATATTGTAAAATCTTCTGCTGATCCAAGAAATTATAAAGTATCATCAAAAAAACTAAAAAACAAAACTGGTTTTGTTGCAAAAAAAAGTATTGAAATAGCATTAAAAGAAATAAAAAAAATGTTTAAATTAAAAAAAATTAAAAATCCTAATAATAAAATTTACAATAATCTATTAAGTTTGAAATAATATGAAAAGATTTTTACCATACAGCAGACAAATAATTACTAAAGATGATATAAAAAAAGTAGTCAGTGTATTAGAATCTGATTTTATTACACAAGGTCCTGAAATTACAAATTTTGAGAAAAATTTTGCAAAATATGTAGGAGCAAAATATGCAGTTTCTTGTGCGACCGGAACAGCTGCTTTACACTTATCTTGTTTAGCTCTTGGCATTAATAAAAAATCAAAAATTCTAACTTCTGCTGTTACATTTGTTGCTTCTGCTAATTGTGCAGAATTTATAGGGGCAAGTGTTGACTTTGTTGACATTGATAAGCAAACACATTGCATATCTGTCAATAATCTTGAAAAAAAATTAATAAAAAATAAAAAAATTGATCTTGTAATAGCTGTCCATCTAGCTGGGCATAGTGCTGAAATGGAAAAGATATATAAATTAAAAAAAAAATATAAATTTAATTTATTAGAAGATTCTTGTCACGCACTTGGAGGTAGTTATAAAAATTATAAAGTCGGTAGTTGTAAATTTTCAGATATTTCAACATTTAGTTTTCATCCTGTAAAACCTATTACAACAGGAGAAGGTGGAATGATTACAACTAATAATAAAAAAATTTATGAAAAACTATTATTATTTAGGACACATGGCATTCATAAAAACTCTAAAAGTTTTTTAAATAGATCTTTAGCTTTTGATGAAAATAAAGAAGTAAATAGATGGTACTATGAAATGTCAGAATTAGGTTACAATTATAGAATGACAGATATCCAAGCGTCATTAGGAAATAATCAATTAAAAAGAATTGATAAAATTACCATTTATAGAAATAAAGTAGCTCAAGTATATAAAAAAGAATTTAAAAATATTGCAGATATAAAGATGCCTTCTACAATTTCAAATACATATCATGCATACCATTTATTTACAGTCCTAATAGATTTTAAGAAATTAAATTTTACTAGAAATTTTTTTATGAAAAAACTTGCTGAAAATGGAATAGGCTCACAAGTTCTTTATATTCCTGTTTTTTTGCAACCATATTATAAAAGAAAATATGGTTATAATAAAAAACAATTTCCTAATTCAATGGATTACTATGAAAAAGCATTAAGCATACCAATATTTTATAATATAAAAAAAACAGAACTTAAAAAAGTTGTGAAGACAATTAAAAGTCTAATAAAAAAATAAAAGTATAGTTTAATGAAAAATAAAAAAATTTTAATTACAGGTGGTGCTGGATTTATTGGTTTTAATTTGTACAATAAACTTTGTAAGCAAAATTCAGTTTATATCTTAGATTTTAAAAAAAAAATAATACAAAAACCTTTTAAAAAAAATTGCAAGTTCATCTATGGCGATATTGCAAATAAAAATATTTTTAAAGAATTAATAAATAAAAATATAAAATTTGATTTTATTTATCATTTGGCAGCTGAAACTTCAACTTTTACATCTGAATTAAATCCAACACTTTGTTTTAAAACAAATGTTATGGGATCATTAAATTTATTTGAGTTCTGCAAAGCAACAAAACCCAAAAATTTAATTTTTTCTTCTTCAATGGCGGTTTATGGAAAAGACTCATCAAACGCTTCTGAAAAAAATATTCCTAAACCAATTTCATACTATGGCTTATCAAAGTTAAATGGAGAAAAAATTTTGTTAAATCTTATAGATGTAGGAATTAATGTAAAAATTTTTAGAATTTTTAATGCCTATGGTATTTTTCAAGATTATAATAATCCTCATCAAGGTATGCTGTCTATTTATCTTGCACAAATATATCGTAATTCTAAAGTTAAAGTCACAGGATCATTAAACCGCTCAAGAGATTTTATTTATATTGATGATATTATTAGTGCATTTACAAATAATAAAATTCTAAATTTTAAAAATAGTAATATTTTTAATTTAGGATCAGGAAAAGAGACTAAAGTATCTAGTTTACTAAAATTATTATTTAATATTTTATTGAAAAAGTATCGTGTTATTGTGGTAGATGAGCATAGTGGTGATACAAATAAATCTTATGCAAATATAAAATTAATAAAAAAAACTGGTTGGACAAATAAAATTTCCTTGAAAGCGGGAATTAAAAAAGTTACGAAAGATCTAAAGATTTTTGATGAAAATTACAGCTCTTTTAACAGGTAAAAAAAATTCAACTTTTAAGAATAAAAACGAAATAAAGTTGTATAATGAATACATATTTAATTACCCTGCTAAACAAGCTAAAAAAGTAAAAAAAATTGATTTCTTTTACACATCAAGTGATAGTAATATAATTTTAAATCAAACAAAAAAAATTGGTTACGAAAGTATTAAAAGACCAAAAAATTTAGCAACTAAAAATAGTAAACATATTGATGTTTTAAAACACGCATTGGAAATTTTCAGAAAAAAAAATCAATATCCAGATATTTTAGTCGTACTTTTAGCAAATGCCCCAATTGTTAAATCCAAATGGATAAATGATTGTATTAAAATTTTATTGAATGATAAATATGTTACCTCTGTTGTACCAGTTCAAAATATTAATGATCATCATCCAGAAAGAGCGAAACAAATAGTTAATAATTATCTTAGTAATTTTGTTAATAAGCAAAAAATATCCTCTAATAGACAAGATTTATCCAAATGTTTTTTTCTGTGTCATAATTTTTGGGTTATTAGATCAGAAGAAATTTATAAAAACAATGGTCAATTACCATGGAGTTTTATGGGTAAAAAAGTTAAACCCTATGAAATAAAAAGTTCAATTGATATTCATTCTGCTATGGATGTTGAAATAGCTAAGATTTTAATAAAGAATGAAAAACTTAGTAAAAAATATTTCTAAAATCAAATTTAATTTTGAAATACCAAAACGAAATAAATATTTAATTTTTGATTTACAAAGTGTTAAAATTTTAAGTAAAATTTTAAAAAATGATTTTAATGTTTTGCCAACAAGATTAGAAAATATTTCTTTAATAATTCTTGTCTACTCTTTAATTTTAAATATTAAAGATACTTTGACGTTTAAAAATATATATTTTAATTATCTTAAAACATTTATTAAATTATCAAAACCGAATTACGTAATTACTTTCATTGATAATGATACAAGGTTTTATAGATTCAAAAAATATTTAAGAAATATTAAATTTATTGCCATTCAAAACGGTTACAGATTTTTTAAAGATGACTTATTTGAATCGATTGAAAATTCAAAGTATATTTTTGAATGTGATGAATATTATTGTTACGGCGATCAAGTTAAAAATTATTTAAAAAATAAAATAAGATCAAAATTCTTCACAATTGGATCATTAAAAAATAATTTTTGTATAAAAAAGAAAATATTCAAAAAACAAATATTTGTTTCATTTCTTCTTATAAGATTTCTTCAAATAGACACGAAAAGAAAATTCTTCAAAGCTTATACGATTTTTGCTTCAATAAAAAAATTAAATTAATAATCTTAGCTAGAACAAACTTAGAGGAAGAAGAAAATTTTTATTTAAATATTTTAAAAAATAAAAATTTTATTTTTCATAAACAAAATAATGATAGTTGCTCTTCATATAAAATTATTGATTCTGCGATGGTTTCTATTACTTTAAATAGTACTTTAGGATATGAAAATCTTGCAAGAAATAATAAAACATACTTTATAAATATTAATGATAGAAATTTGGATTGTATTTCATTTCTACAATTTGGCTATCCTGAAAAATATGATGATGAGGGTTTTTTTTGGACTAATAAATTTAATCCTAGTAGTACCATTAAAAAAATTAATGATATATATAATCTATCAGATGCAGAATGGAAAAATAGAACTTCATACTTAATAAATAAACTTATAGTTTACGATAAACATAATCAATTTATAAGAAAGAGATTGAAACATCATTAGTTTACGGTTGTTAACAAAAGAAAACTTAGTTATAAAATAAAAAAATCAACATACTAATTTATATTGTAAAAATTATAGTAAGTGAAATAATAATTATTGATACAAAATGACAAATATCCTTTCTACTATTGGTCCCACTACAGAGAATATTATAAATTTAAAAAAAATTCTTAGACATACAAAATTTGTAAGATTGAATGGAGCGCATAACAATTTAGAATGGCATAAAAAAATTTGTAATTCTGTAAAAAAAATAAATCCTGATTGTAAAATTTTAATTGATATTCCTGGTATCAAACCAAGAACTTTGAATTTAAAAGATTTGTTAATAAAAAAAAATGATAAAATCATGTTTTATTTTGGAAAAGATATTAGATTCAATGGTTTAAAGAAAATTCAAATATCTAAACCATTACCAAAATTTAAAAATCCAAAGACTTTTTCTGTGTCAGATGGTAAATTCAATTTTAAATTTATCTCTAGGGGTAAAAATTATATAATAGGTAGATCTTTAGAAAATTTTACTTTGTTAAGTAAAAAAGGCTTAAATATACCAAACTCAATTTTTGATAATAAATTTCAAGAAAAAGTATATTTAAATTTTCTAAATAAAATTAAAAAATTTAAATTTGATGCTATTGGACTGAGCTATGTTCAGAATTATAATTTAGTTAATAAAATGCGAGATAAGTCAAATAAAATTATTGTTTCAAAAATTGAAAATGATGAAGGATGCAAAAACTTAGATTCAATTTGTAAAAGTTCTGATATGATTATGATAGATAGGGGAGATCTAGCTGCTGAAATTGGTGCTACAAATTTATATAGCCAAACCATAAAAATTTCTAAGCGTGCTAAATTTTATGGAAAACTATTAATAATGGCTACTGAAAATTTAGAGACAATGATTTTCAATAATACACCTACTAAAAGTGAAATTATTTCCTTAAGTTTTTCGAAATCTCTTAATGCTGATTATTTAATGCTTAGTGATGAAACTGCAACTTCAAACAAATTTTTAAAAATTATAAATTGGCTTAAAAATTTTAATAAGACAGATGAAGTTAGTAAAAATAAAAGCAAAAGAGATAAAAAATATATTGAAACAAAAGATATTTTTTTTCAAAACTTAGTTAAGATTAATGAAAAAGATACCAACATTATTATATTTACTAGACAAGGTTATGTAATTGAAAAAATTTTAAGTATTAATCCAGCAGTTCAAATGATAATTTTTACTGATAATCAAAAAGTATACGATCTTTCATCATTAAGATCAAACTCAATGGTTTTTAAAACCAAAAAATTTCCAAAAGTGTTAGATAATTTTATTTATTCAAATATTAAAAAAAATAGAAAAACTATTTTTAAAGATAATAAAAATGCCTGCTTGTTTTATGCTGCATTTGCAAGAAAAAACTCAAGAGCAAACACTTTATCAATATTACAAGAAAAGGATTTTAAATAATGAAATACGAAATTGATAATAAGGAATTACAAGATCAAGAAGTTAGTGGCTGGTGGAATGATGATAGAACAAAAAAATGGCATGAATTTACATATGATAAAAATAATCCATTAAGTCATCATTTAATATTAAGACAAAAAAAAGTTATAAGCTATTTGAAACAACTTAATTTACCAAAAGGTTCTAAGGTTTTAGAACTAGGAGGCGGAGCTGGTCAAACAGCAAAAAAAATATGTGAATTAGGATTTAATTTGACTGGTATTGATATCTCAAAACACCTTATTGAAGAGTCTAAAAATAAATGTGAGCAGTATGTTAATCAAGGTAATGCCAATTTTATATGTCAAAGTATGGAAAAAAAATTACCTTTAAATGATGGTGAATTTGACGTCTGTGTAATAGTTGGGTCGATGCAATATGTTGGTGATTTGAATATGTGTTTTATGGAAATTAATAGAGTATTAAAAAAAAATGGAAATCTGATAATTTGCCAAGCAAATATGTATCCTCTTTTAGATATTATAAAACCCAGGCATATGATTTTAAAATTAATTTATTTATTTTTAAATGAGGAGTTTTTAATTTCACCTAGCTTTAAATCTATTTTATGTGAAAGTAAGCTTAGTAAATATTTTAAAAAATATGAAAATACAAAGTTTATGAATTCAAGATTCATGATAAAAGGAACTGATAAATGGGAATACAAAATAAGAAAAAGATTATACTCTTATAAAAGATTAAAGAAAATATTAAATAAATACGGTTATGAAGTAAAAAAGAAAACAGGAGCTACCTTTTTTTTTCCAAAAAAGAATTTTTTTTTCTATTTTTGGTTTACTTTAGATTTGATTTTACAAAAAATATTAGATTATAAAATCTTACCTTTTTTAATTAATATTTCAGATAATATCGTTATACTTTCAAAGAAAAAATGAATATAGCCATTATACCAGCTAGGCTAGGTTCAAAGAGACTTAGACAAAAAAACATAAAAAATTTTTTTGGAAAACCAATTATTTTCTATTCAATTGAAGCGGCAAAAAAAACAAAAATATTTGATAAAATAATAGTTTCTACTGAGTCTGAAAAATTAAAAAGAATAGTTGAAAAAAATGGTGCAGAAGTTCCCTTTTTAAGGCCAAAAAAAATGGCTGATGATAAAAGTCATTTTAATGAAGCAATTGCATTTACTATTAATCAATTAAAAGAAAAATATAATAATATTAATTATATTTGTTGTATTTATCCTACCTCACCACTAGTGAATTATAAAGATATTATCAAAGGATTAAAAATTTTGAAGAAATCAGAAAGTTATGTTTTTTCAGCTTGCAAATACATTAGTCCACCACAAAGATCATTTTATTTTAAAAATAGAAAATTGAAATTTTTACTTCCTAATAATTATCACAAAAGATCTCAAGATTTAGAGACTATTTATCACGATGCAGGACAGTTTTATTGGGGAAGTCAAAAAACCTGGATCAATGAAAAGGTAATTTTTAATAATAAAAGTAAAATTGTAGAAATTGATTATCTTAATTTTATGGATATAAATTATCTTGAAGATTTTAAATTAGCGAAGCAACTATATAGAACTGTATTTTCTAAACATGAAAAATAGTAGTTTAAATTTGATAACAAAAAATTTAATTTTTGTAACAGGATTAACGAGAAGTGGTAAAACAGCAATAGCTCCACTAATTTCTTCGATGAAAAATTGTGAACAATTTTTTTTTAACACTTTTGCTGAAAATGTAACAATTTCTAATTTTTTAAAATTAATAGATGATAATATTTCTCAAAATTTGATTTCACGAGCTCTAAACGAAGAAATTTATAATAAAATTTATGGAAGGAATCTGAATAATAAAAAAAATGACATAACTAATATTAAATTATACAGAGGTAGTATTGATTATAAAAAAAGAACTTTATTGAAAAAATCAGATTCATCTACAAAAAAAATTCTAAAAAAAAATTATTTTCCAATACTATATCATGAAGCTCTTATAAATTTAAAACTAATAGAAAAAGTAATTAAGAATCCAAAAATAATTAATGTCAGTCGTCATCCGGTTGACATTGTTAATTCATGGAAGCTCAATGATTATGTAGATGAATATTTCAAATCACCTAAAAGTACAGCTATTACAATTAATTATAAAAATCAGATATTGCCTTTTTTTTTAAAAGGTGTTGAAAGTAAAGTAAAATTTTGTAAATCAAAAGAGGATAAAATTGTATTAATGCAATGTAACTTAATAAATATATTTAAACAAAATTATAAAATATCAAATAACAATAATATTATGTTAATCAAATTTGATGATTTTCTATTAGATACAAATAAATCTTTAAAAAATATTTGTAATAAATTTAATTTAGAATTCTCAGATAAAATTAATATCGCTTTAAAAGATCAAAATTGCCCTAGAAAAATAGACTATTCAAATAGATTGAAGACAAAAAAAAGAATACTTAAAAACTTATCTCCAAAATTTATAGATATTTTTGAAAAAATGATCTACGAATATGAAAGTAATTTAATATTTTTCTAATGGATTTTGTATTTATAGCTGGTATCAACAGGAGTGGCGGATCTTTACTTGCTAGATTATTTGATGGTCATAAAGATTTTGCTTCTTATCCAATGGAAGTAGGATTTAAATTTGATAATAGTTCATACGGTTTTTCAGATAAAATTACAGGAACACCAACGTACATACCTGATTTTGATAAAGATATTGACCCAATAAAATATTTTAATGCTGAGAATGAAGTTGTATCATATAAATGGGGAAAGGAAACTAGTAGTAAATTTGGAATAAGAAAAAATTATTTAGAAAAAGCGTTTTATGAAAAATCAATTGAAACTAATTTTG